>Ga0116170_10002346_pt1 | contig 18291 bp, 13 predicted proteins | sample AD_JPNHW1_MetaG_FD_89797 | JGI IMG/M metagenome (GOLD analysis project Ga0116170, IMG submission 89797) | Active sludge microbial communities of municipal wastewater-treating anaerobic digesters from Japan - AD_JPNHW1_MetaG | ecosystem: Engineered > Bioreactor > Anaerobic > Digestate | place...
AAACGGAGCAAGATCGCGTAATCTCGCGTTATTTTACGCCAGGGGGTTTTTCTGTCTGTCTGTTTATCCTGGGGCAGTGCAGAACCTCACAAGGGCTTACGCCCTTGACCCGGTTCCGCTGCGGCGGGGATGGGCCGGTTCTATATTTTTGCAATGCGCCTTTGCCGCTCGCCTCATAGCCCTGCGGGCTGTTCGCTCGCTTGTTGGTGATACGCTGCGGCGTTGGGCTTGGGGCTCCGCCCCAACCCCCGCCAAGGGTTTCTTCACCCTTGGAACCTGACAAGGGCTTACGCCCTTGACCCGGTTTCGCTGCGGCGGGGGTTTTGCTATTGTTCCCTTAGTTTACGCTGGATACCAGCGTGCGGCCTTGACCCCTTAACATCAGTGCCGGCGCGCGAGCGGGGATCAGCGCGCTTTCCCCGGCGGTCAATTCCAGTTGCCCGCCCTGCCAGCAAAGCGTGAGCGCGTTCAGCGCCGTAAACATGCGAAAGCTTTTCTCATGGGCCGTTAAGGACAGTTCCCCGGCTACGCACAGGCAGATGACTGTAAAGGCAGGCACGCTGAGCACCGTGTGCTCCCCAATGTCCGCCGCGTCCGGGATGCGCGTGCGCAGGCCCTGAAGCTTGGGGTCAATCACATCCAGCGATTGCCGAATATGCAGCGGACGCGTTTCCCCCTTGCCGTTCACACGCCGGTAATCCCACAGCCGGTACGTGACGTCGCTGGATTGCTGAATTTCATACAGCGTAATGCCCCCGCCGATGGCGTGCACCATGCCGCTGGGCATATACAGCACATCCCCGGCCGTGACGCTTACGCTGGCGATCATCGGTTCCACGTCCTCGCCGGATGTGAGCGCCGCTTCCAACGCCGCGAGGGTCACCCCATCCTTTAATCCGTAACTGAGCATTGCCCCCGGCTCCGCATCCAAAATAACCCAGGCTTCGGTTTTGCCCAGTTTATGTTCATGCGCCATCGCGTAAGCGTCGTTCGGGTGCACCTGCACGCTCAGGTTGCTCTTGGCAGCCAGCAGTTTCAGCAACAGCGGGAAAGGCTCCGCGTTGCCCTCGCCCGCCAGCCTCGCTCCGTTTTGGGCCAACAGCGCCGATAACGGCTCGCCCTGATCGTCAGTGCTTTCCAGCCCCGGAATACAGCTGATTTCCAGCGCTTCGCCCGTACGGTCATCCGGGATGGCTTTACCGTACAGCCGACGCAGCGCGTCCCCACCCCACGGCGTTTGCTCGCCGTAGCGGTAGGCCGGGTGCATCCGCACCGGAAGCAGCGGGCATGTTGCCGTCAGCGGGGCTTCAAAGCAGTGAAATACATCCGGATACCAGGGCAACCGGAACGTGCCCGCCTCCCGCGCGGTTACGCCGGAAAACAGCTTCAGGGCGCGCTCGTTCTGGCCATAGGTATCCACACGGAAGCAATCGCACCCCAGCCGCAGCGCTTCTTCTTTGGCAAAGGCGACAATCGCCCGGCCCAGCCCCTTGCCCGCGAAAGCCGGGTGCAGGGCCAGCCGGTGCAGGCAACCGGGGCGTATGCCATACTGCCATGGGATGCCGTCATACTCCGGATCCTGCCCAACGCACACGGCAAACACAGCGGCATGCGCGCCTTCCTCCTTTAGCCAGTACAGCCGGCCAAGCGCCACATCCTCCGTGAGCAGTTCCTCCCGGGGGTAACGCCCCCACGTCCACTGGTACAGGTCCCGGGCGTGCATTTCCTCAATGGTTGCCTGATACAGCGCATAAACCTCCGCAAGCTCCGAGGCCGCGACATGTTCAAAATTCATTCGGATACCTCCGTGTACATTTGATACAGATGGGCGTACAGGCCGCCTTTGGCCATCAGCTGCTTATGGGTGCCCTGTTCCTCAACGCCCTTTTCCGTGAGCACCCAGATGGTGGTGGCGTTTTTAATCGTCGTCAGCCTGTGCGCGATGGTAAACGTGGTGCGGCCAACCGAGAGCGATTCCAGAGATTTTTGCACCAGACGCTCGCTTTCGTTATCCAAAGCGCTGGTCGCCTCGTCCAAAATCAGGATCGGCGGGTTTTTCAAAAACACGCGCGCGATGGAAATCCGCTGCTTTTGGCCGCCGGAGAGCTTCACCCCGCGCTCGCCCACAAACGTCTGGTACCCTTCCGGCAAGGCGGTGATGAACGAATCCGCCCCCGCCAGCTCGGCGGCATGCTTCACCTGCTCCGGCGTGGCTCCCGGCAGGCCGTAGGCGATGTTTTCAAACACGGTGCCGCTGAACATGTACACATCCTGCTGCACCATGCCGATGTTTTCGCGCAGGCTCTTTTGGGTCAGGGTGGCGATATCCTTGCCGTCAATCAGGATGCGGCCGGAGGTAACGTCATAAAACCGCGGGATCAGGTTGCACAGCGTGGTTTTTCCTCCGCCGCTGGGGCCGACCAGCGCCACGCGTTCGCCCGCGTTCACCTTCAGGTTCAGGTCCGCCAGCACGTCGCGGTCGTTATCGCTGTAATGGAAGCTCACATGGTCAAACGTAATATCCCCGCGCACGTGGGTAAGCGCCACGGCATTGGGCGCGTCCACAATATCGGGCGGCTCGTCCATCAGGGTCGCAAAGCGCTCGATGCCGGTCATTCCGTTTTGAAACTGCTCGGTAAACTCCACAATTCGGCGGATGGAGGTCAGCAGCGTGCCCACGTACAGCAGGTAGGCGATGTAATCCGCCGTGGTAATGCCGCCTTGAATCAGGAACAGCCCGCCAGCTACAACCACCACAATATACATCAGGCCGTCAAACACGCGGGTGGTGGTGGCAAACCCCGCCATGTACAGGTACGCCTTACGCTTGATGGTCACAAACGTGTTGTTGCCGCGCTGGAACTTTTCAATTTCCATCGGCTCGTTGGCAAAGCTTTTAACCACGCGGATGCCCAGCAAACTATCCTCCACCTGCGCGTTAATTTCGCCCAGCTGGTTTCGGCGCTCCTGAAACGCGCGCCGCATTTTTTTGTTAAAATACCGGGTTGAAACCAGCATCGCGGGCAGCACCGCAAAGATAATCAGCGTCAATACCGGGTTCACGCCAAACAGAATCACAAACGCCGCCGTGATCTTGATGCCCGCGATAAAAAATTCCTCGGGGCAGTGGTGCGCAAACTCCGTAACCTCAAACAGGTCGTTGGTGATGCGGCTCATAATCTGCCCCACCTTGGCGGAGCTGTAATAAGCAAAACCAAGCGACTGAAGGTGCGCGAACAGGTCATAGCGCATGTCGCGTTCAATCCACGTGCCCATGATGTGGCCGCGCGCCGCCATGTAAAAGTTGGCCATGGCGTCCACCAGCCTGAGCGCAAGGTAAATCAGCCCCAACCGAATGACGTACTCCACCGTCAGAGCCGCGATATTGTCCGTTGCCAGTTGGGTAATGTTGCGCACAATCAGCGGCAGGGCGATATCGCACAGCGTGGTAAGCGCGGCGCAAAACAGGTCAAATGCCAAAACCGGAATATACTTGCGGTAATAGGGGATAAATCGCCGCATCAGCGTCGAAGTTTTCATGGTTCGTACAGTTTTTTGCATATCGATTCCTCATTGTTTTAAGCCGGCCCGAAGGCGGCCGCATGTACAGGTATGCCAAGGCTCCGCGCCGTTACGCGGGCTTGGAAAAAATCCTGAAGGTTGTTGAATGGCCAAACGGCCGTATGATTCAGCGGAAAGCCCTTAGCCCCGGTTTAGCGGCGCATGCCGCAACGGCGACCGGCCTCGCGAGCGGTACAGCTCAGCCATGGCAATTTCTTGCGGCAAACCTGCATCCCCATTGGCGCTTTCGTTGGTTCAGCCTTCTATAGAGGTGCGCCCGCCCGCGCGGCGACCGCCTGCCTGCGCGGCCAGTAGTCTGAACACGGCAAGCCCACAGCCACCCAGGTTTTAGCTCGCGGCTCCTATGGCTAATCACCCGCAAGGCCAATGGCGTGCGGGTGCCTGCCATTTCAGCAGGCGCGTGGCGCCTGTCCCGCACCGTCTGGGGCTGTCAGGGGGTTGAAGGCTGCATCAGCGAAACCTGCTTGAGCAGCGCCGCCAGCTCCTCCTTGTGGCTTACGGGGCAAACCACGGCATAGGCTGCCTCCGACCCGCGCGCAAGCACGCAAATCTGCTCGGTGCTGTCCATACGCACAGCATCCAACCCAGCCATGGCATAAAGCGATTCCATGTTCAGACTATAGCCCTGCCCGCCCAGCAGGGATACGGCAACCGTGGGCCGCACGCTTTCCACCGTCAGCACGGACCCGTCGGCAAAGGAGTAGTTGAGGGTAAGCCGGCGCGCATAACCGCCGCGGAAGGCGGTATCAAACAGCGTCGCCTTGGCAAGCGGCAGGTTGCTGCCGTAAAGCGCCAGCACCGGCTTGCCAAAGTTCACAGCCAGCGGGTTCAAATCCGCGTTGCCGTTCACCTGCGAAGCCGCGATGGGCACGCGAATGGTTTCTTCCTGCGTGGCCGTTTCCTTGGTCAGCTGGCTGTCCTCGTCCGGCTCGCCCATGAGCAGAAACACATACACCAGCGACAGCGCCAGAATCAGCCCGAGGATCGCCAGCACCCGTTTGAGCGTGGCTTTCCATTTGGCAGGCGCAACCGCCTCCGGCTCGTCGGTTACCGGTTTTTGCGTCGGTAGCGCGTCGGTCGCCGTGGGCTGGGCCGGCTGCGGCCTGCGCGGCGGCACCTGAGAGGGCATGCCGTCCGGCGCCCTGCGTTGCCCGCCGCCCGGCGCGCCCTGCGCGCGATGGTAACGTACTTGCAAAACATACCTCCCCGGGGCGCGTGTCCCCGTTTGTGAAAAACAATTGCCGGAACCTGCCCGGTAAAAACCGGCTAACCCTTACCCGGACAGCATCGCGGGCGCTCATTCCATGGTTACGCCGATTGTCACCATGAAAGCGATGGTCGGGCCCTGCGCGGTAAAGCCGGCTAACCCTTACCCCTTTGGCGACGCGGGCGCTCAGTCCATGGTTACGCCGATTTCCGCCATTTCCTTTTCCAGCCATTGCATATCGCCGGCCATGCGGGTGGAATATGCGTTGTACAGCGCATGCAGCAACTGCCCGCGCTGAGTAGCGCTCAGCAACGCATCCTTGCGGATGGCGGACAGCATATGCGCCACAGGCGAAGCGAGCAGCTTGGGCGCGCGGCTGTCCAGCCCAAAGCCGAAAAAGCGGTGCATGTACTTGCCGCTGCCGTATAGGAACAGCTCGATAAATTCTCCGCACAGCCTTACCAGATACTGGTTGGTAAAGGCTACTGGGTCCTCCGCCAGCGCCAGACAGCGGTCCAAATCCGGATGGTTGAACAGTTCCGCGCGAAGCGCGTCCGTTTTTTCCGGCGTCAGGGTGTCAGGCTCCAGATAGATCATCAGCATGTAACACTTGATTACGGAAAAATCCAGATTTTTCGGGTTGCGCTGGTAAAGCCTGCCCAGAAAGAGTATCTCCTGCGCGATGGCAAGGCTGTTGGGATACTGCGCCTGCGCCTTGAGGAGCAGATCATGCTTTTTCACCGGATCGGCCTGCGCGTTCGCGTCGGCAATCCATTTCTTGACCGCCTCGTCCTCCGGGGTTTGCGCGGCCTTCGTCAGCGTTCCGCCACAGAAAGGGCAAAACGCCGCCCCCTGGCTTACCGATAGCTCCCGGCCACAGCTTGGGCATTTCATTTCACTCATCCGCCGTACCTCCTTGCTCACACCTGTACCAAGTTACGGGTTCAACCCCCGGTTAGCGCACCGCGTCGCGCCACAGCGCGCCGCTCATATCCGAAGGCATGCGCAGATCCCCGCGCGGGGACAGGCTGATGCTGCCCACCTTGGGGCCGTCCGGCACGCAATTGCGCTTGAACTGCTGCTGAAAAAACCGTTTGAGGAACGTCGCCAGCTGCGCGCTGATCTTCGCTTCGTCATACACGCCTTCGAAGGCTTGCATGGCAAACGCTTTCAGCCGCTCCGGGCCGCTTCCGCTGTCCAGCATGTGGTACAGAAAAAAATCATGCAGCGCGTAATCGCCAAGGATATCCTCGGTGCGCTGGTTCAGTTCCCCGTCGGCCACGGGCAGCAGCTCCGGGCTGATGGGGGTGTCGATCACATCCCGGCACACATCGCGCACAGCGCCGTCAAAATCATGCTCGCTCAGGTAGCGCACCAGACTTTTCACCAACGTTTTGGGCACGGAGCAGTTGACGTTGTACATGCTCATGTGATCGCCGTTGTAGGTGCTGAAACCCAGCGCGCTTTCGCTCATGTCGCCGGTGCCCAGCACAATGCCGCCCACCTTGTTGGCATAATCCATCAAAATCTGCGTGCGCTCCCGCGCCTGCGAGTTTTCATAGGTTACGTCGTGGGTGCTTTCCGCCTGCCCAATATCGGCAAAGTGCTGCCGCACAGCCTTTTCAATGCTGATTTCGCTTGCGCTGACGCCCAGCACCTCCATCAGCCGATCCGCGTTTGTTTTGGTGCGCTGGCCCGTGCCCATGCCCGGCATGGTGATGGCGTGCACCCCTGCGCGCGACAACCCAAGCATATCAAACGCGCGCACGCCCACCAGCAACGCCAGCGTGCTGTCCAGCCCGCCGGAAACGCCAATCACAAGATGCTCGCAATGGATCGCCGTAAGCCTTGTGGCCAGCCCTGTGCACTGGATGCGCACGATTTCTTCCAGATGGTCCTCCACCTCCGCGCCGGAAGGCACAAACGGCAGGGGATTGATGGGGCGGAGCAAGCGTTGCTTGTCCGTAAGGCCCAGCGCGGGCATCGGCACCCGGCGCATCGGGGTTTTCCGGCGTTCCATCTGGTGGAAACTGCCGTTGCGCTGGCGCTGGTAACGCAAGCGTTGCACATCCACATCCGCGACGGCTTCGCCGCCTTCCATGCTGAAACGTTTGCCTTCGGCCAGCGCCTTGCCGTTTTCAAACACGCCGGTGTAGCCGCAAAACACCAGATCGCTGGTGCTTTCGCCAAAGCCCGCGCACGCGTACGCGTAACCCGCGTACAGGCGGCCGCTCTGCTGGCGCAATAGCTCCCGCCGGTAGCCGTGCTTGCTGACCAGCGCGTTGCTGGCGCTGGGGTTGAGAATGATATCCGCACCCTCCACCGCGTATTGGCTGCTTGGGGGGATCGGCGTCCATAAATCCTCGCAGATTTCCACCGCAAAGGAAAAATCGCCTCTGTCAAACAGCAGGTCCGGGGCAAACGGGCAGCAAACGCCATCCTGATCCAGCATCCCCTCGGCCTGCGTTCCGCTCACAAACCACCGGGTTTCATAAAACTCATTACCGTTGGGCAGGTACACCTTGGGCACAATACCCCTGACCGCCCCGCCCTGCAACACCGCAGCGCAGTTGAACAGCCGGCTGCGTTGGTTAACAGGCAAGCCGACAATCACCGCCATATCGCCCGTTTGCGCGGCAATCTGCTTCATGGCGGCAAAGGCGGCGCGCTGCACCGGCTCGTGGGTCAGCAAATCGCCTAGCGTATAGCCGGTGATGCAAAGTTCCGGAAAAACCGCCACCTGTACGCCCTGCGCTTGCAGGCTTTGCATCCGCGACACAATTTCCTGACGGTTTTTTTCCACATCGCCCAAATGCACGCGAAGGCTTGCGGAAGCAACACGGGCAAAATCACTTGGCATACAAAACCTCCCACACGACGCTGCGCTGCGCTGCGCTGCGCTTTGGGAAGGGGACTGCGGTCCCCCTCCCAACCTCCCCCGGGGCGCGCCTGCGGGCGCGGGGGAGGAACGCGCTCCGGCGTAGCACTGTAACCATTTGACGATCAAGAATGCAAAAGGAAATCCGGCTTTTGAAGCTCCTCCCGCGTTCCGAAACCCCAAAACCCGCCTCAAATTAAAGCACCCCGGCCCTAAACACCCCGTCCCCCCTGGGGGAAGGTTGGGAAGGGGACCACAGTCCCTTTCCCAAAGGGAGCTTTAGCGACCGCTTTACGGGACTTTGATGAGCATAGTTTTCTGCTCGTCCATTTCCACCTCGAGCAGTTTATCCTTTTCAAGCGCCTTGAGCACGTCGCTGAAACGTTTGAAGCCCAGCGCGCGTTCCGAAAAATCAGGGTAAGCCGATTGGATGTCCGCTTTCAGGATGCTGGGATTGATGCGGTCAAACCCGCCCTCCTTGTACCGCTGAAGCTGATCGCGGAAAGCGTCGCGCCAGTTGTCCTTGGTCAGCTGCGCGCCGTTCTCCTTGGCCGCCTGCCCCAACGACACCATCACGTTAAAATTATCGTTGCGGATGCGCAGGTTTCCATATTTATGGGAAAGCTTGTCCAGCAGTTTCAGGAATGTGGCGCAACCGAAGGCTTTCTCGTTAAAATCCGGCCTCAGGCGCAGCAGGATGCTTTTCAGCTCGCTGGCGTACAGCTCATCCTGATCGGTCTGCTCGTCCAGGATGCTTTCAATCAGCTTGTTCAACTCCTGCTCGTCCAGCGGTTCCTTGTCGGTTGCGGAGGTTTTCTTTTTATCCTCCGGCTTGCGGGTATGCCCGCCCACGTTTTCAAGGAACTGGAACTCGTTGCAGGCGTTGATGAAAATGTTGCTCGCGGCCTCGCTGCGGCTGATGCCCAGCACAAATTTGCCCATGCTTTTGAGCCGACCTACCAGCGGCGTGTAGTCGCTGTCGCCGGACACGATGCAAAAGCTGTTGATGAGCGGGTTGGTATAGGCGACTTCCAACGCGTCGATCACCAAAAGGATGTCCGCGTTGTTTTTTTGGCTGATGCCGTAACGCAGGCTGGGTACCACGGTAAACGTGTTGCTCAGCAGCACTTCCTTGAGGTCGCTGTATTGGTCGGTATATCCGTACACCTTGCCCAGCAGCACATCGCCGCGTATTTTGACTTTTTCTAGCACGCTTAAAAGCGTGGATACTTTAGCGCCGCAGTTTTCCAAATCTACGAACAGCGCGAATTTTGATGTTTCCAGTGTCAATCTCTTCTTTCTATGTTTGCGGCCAAGGGGAATCCGCGCCGGCCTAGGCCGGGGCGGAAGCTTCGCCGCGTTCAGTTTAAATCCGGAATGTAAACTTATCCCCGCGAATCCATTGCCGGCTGGTATGCAGGGGCCTGTCCTGCTGGTCGAACACCGTTTCGTCCAGCAACAGGAGCGCCTCGCCGGCCGCGGTTGCCAGATAGCGGCTCACCACCGGCGTTGCGTGGCCCAGCGAAATGTCGTGGATCGCCCGGCTGGGCATCAGGCCGTGACGGTGCAGCAGCTCATACAGCGAGCCGGTCAGCGGTTCCTTCTCCAAAAAATCATACTGAGCGGGAAAACGGTTATATTCCAGCATCACAGGTTCATCATCGCACAGGCGCAGGCGGCACAGCTCGATCACCTCGCCGTTTTCCGGCACGTGCAACCGCTCCACATCCTCCGGGCGGGCCGGTTCGCGCTTCACGTCCACCACCCGGCTGGAAGCCGTGCGCCCGGTCACCCCGCAAGCGTCCGAAAAGCTGGTCACATGCTGCAAATCGCGCCGCACGCGCGCATCCGCCACAAAAGTGCCCTTGCCCTGTCTGCGCACCAGCAGCCCTTCCTGCACAAGGTCCAGCATGGCCTTGCGCACCGTTACGCGGCTGACCCCGTAGGTTTCGCACAGCACCTGTTCGCTGGGGATGCGTCCGCCGGCCGGATACACGCCCGCGACAACGTCGTTTTTCAATCGCTGCATCAGCTGCTGGTACAGCGGGTTCTGACTGCGTTTTTCCAAGGGTGCGTCCGGCATCCGCCTCACCTCCCAACGAATGCTTACAGTATACCCTAAAGCGTTGGAAACGGCAACCGTTTTCCGGCGCGCGCCTGCTTTTGCAAAACCCGCAAAGCTTGCTGTAACCGGTCATCCGCGCCGTTTCGCGGCAAGCGGCCAAGGGTTGCCGGGAGAGTGCGCAGAAGGGTGAGGCGCAAGCGGGGGCATGGGCGTTAACATGCTTGGTGACAAGGCAAGTTGGGCGCGGGCGCGGACGTTAATCCGCTTGGTATCTCGGCTTGGGAGAGCGCGGAAACAAGCGTTAACCCGCTTGATATCACGGTTTGAGAGGACACAGGCATTAACCCGCTTGGTGTCTCGGCAGGTAGGGCGCGGGCGCGGACGTTAACCCGCTTGATATCTCGGCTTAGGAAAGCGCGGGCGCGGAAACCGCCGTTTTCAGTTGCCTCCGGGCACGCCGATCATCAAACGCCGTTGAACAGCGATAGCCGCCGCAGGCCGGAAGGCTGCGACGGCTACACAACGGGGAAACCGCGCGGGGTTTCCCTGAATGGCAATGAATTGCGAAAAGCGGGTTGCAGATCAGGGCGTTTAGGGATGGGCAGCGTCATTCATGCGGCGCGTGAGAAGGGGGCGCGGGCGCGCCATGCGGAAATCGGGGCGACCCGAGCGGGCTCGGCGCACGCCACTTCCCGACGGTTTACTCCACAAAGGAAACCAGAATGTTGCTCTTGCTGGCAAAATCGTACAGATCATTGAGCACCCCGGCCGGGGTTTCCAGCAGGATGGGCGCAAACTTGAGCGCGAGGCTGGGCAGCAGCCGCTCCTTGTACCCTTCCAGGAACGTTTCGTTCAGGTTGAAGAAATCGTTTTGCGGATAGTCGCCTTCCACAAATACGCTCTTATCGGCCAGGTTAAACGTGCCGTTAAAGTGCGCCGAAACCGCGGCTTTGCCGGTTTGCGGGTGAAGCCAATCCAGCGTTACATCCAGCGTATAGGGAGGTTGAACCGCGTCGCGCACCCAGTTGAACGCGAGGGTAAACGGCGCGACCGGGCTGTCAAACGCGCTGCCGGAGGCGCTCAGCGTAAGCTTGCCTTCGCCGCTCAGGTCGCCTTCTTTCGGCATGCCCTCGCCATCCGCCGTAACCACAATGGACGGTTCTCCGTCCTCCAGCACGGTCAGCTTCGCGTTCAGGGTGGCGCCCAACGTTTGGGGCTTCCAGCCGTAATCGAAGGTGACCTGATAGCCGTCCGGCGTGGGCAGGGTAAAGGTGAAAGCGGTTGCGTCCCCGTCGGTGGTTTTCACAAACACATCCGTATCGCCAAGGGTGCAGGTCATCCCGGTCGGGCTTTGCACAACCTTCATGCCCTGTTGGTCGGGGTCCAGCGCGTCCAGCACATCTTCCAGCGCGCCCAGCGTGTTCAGCGTCATATCGCTGGCGTACAGCTCGGTCAGCAGGCAGGTAAAGAAGAAGTAGGCGCGTTCCAGATCCGGATCGTCATTCACAATCAGGTCCAGATTTTCGCACTGTTCATACAGGCTTTCATAGGGCACGGTAAAGGTGACGGTGCCGTCCGCCGCCACGGCAGGCACAGGGGTTTCGGCGGCAACTGTCGCGTCCGCGGCGGCCTCCGGCTCCGCGCCATCGGCAAGGGCCGCGTCCGCTTCGCCTTCGTCGGTTTCGCTGTCCTCGGCCATGTCCGCATCCTCGCCGGCTTCCGCGTCGGGGGCTACGCCGTTGATGGCCGCCTGTTTCGCGTTTTCGATCATCGCGGCAATCGGGGAATAATACTCATCCCCAATGGCGTAAGCCGCCTCCGGGTACATCAGCAGGGCGAGGTACTGCGTGGGCAGTTCCATATAGTAATACGGCTTGAGCATAAATTCCAGAAAATTGTGCATCTGGAAAAACAGCACCTCGTTGCCCAACGCGGGGGACAGCAGGTATCGGTAGCTATGGTAACCGTCGTACACAAAGGGCACCTGATCCTTGCCGTTGAGGCGGATCGCGCCGTTCAGGTATACGCGGCTTTGCGGGGTCAGCATCGCCAGCGCGTCCATGGAGCCGCGCAGGTCGATTTTGTTCAGAAAGGTTTCCCAATCGCTCAGGTGGGCTTTGCTGGCGGGAAAGCCGTCCGCGTGCAGCTGGAGGCCCAGCGTGAAATCCACATGGGTCACATCCCCATCGGGCAGGAAGGTATCAGCCAGGGAGAGCGTCGGCAGCAGGCAAAGGCACAGGGCCATCGCAAGGGCCGGCAGACGGCGCAGAAACAGTTGCTTCATGGGAAACCTCCTTCGTCCTACGGGTTCATGGCTTATGGATAGCTACGTTTTACAGCTGTAAAACCCTGCCTGAGCAGCACAAAAATATCATTCCGCCTTGGAACGGGCAACCGCGCGGGCGCGATCCTGATGGCTCAGCTCCCGTTTGCGCATGCGCAGGTTTTGGGGCGTAACCTCCAGCAGCTCGTCGTCGTCGATGAATTCCAGACACTCCTCCAGCGTCATGGGGTGCACGCTGACCAGCTTCAAGCTATCCTCGCTGGCGCTCGCGTTGCGCATGTTGGTGACGTGCTTTTGCTTGCACACGTTTACCACCAGATCGTCCGGGCGGGCGTTCTGGCCGCAGATCATGCCTTTGTAAACCTGCGTCTGCGGGGTGATGAACAGCGTGCCGCGCTCCTGCGTGTTAAACAGGCCATAGCTGGTGGCCTCGCCGGTTTCAAAGCAGACCAGCGCGCCAACGTTGCGGTGCGGGATATCGCCCTTGAGCGGCTCATACTTCTCAAACACGGCGCTCATGATGCCCTCGCCACGCGTATCGGTCATAAACTCGCTGCGGTAGCCAAACAGCCCGCGCGAAGGAATCAGAAACTCCAACCGCACGCGGTTGAGGCCGTGCATGCTTTCCAGCGTACCGCGCCGGCGGCCGATTTTCTCGATGACCGCGCCTGCGTATGCCTGCGGCACATCGGCAACCATGCGCTCGATCGGCTCGCATTTTTTACCGTCGATTTCCCGGTAAATCACCTGCGGTTTGCTTACCTGAAACTCATAGCCCTGCCGGCGCATGTTTTCAATCAGGATGCTCAGGTGAAGCTCGCCGCGGCCGCGCACCTCGAAGGCGTCGGGGCTGTCGGTTTCGTTCACGCGCAGGCTCACGTCGGTTTGCAATTCCTTAAACAGGCGGGCGCGCAGGTGGCGGCTGGTCACAAACGTGCCCTCGCGGCCGGCGAACGGGCTGTTGTTCACGCTGAACGTCATGGTCACCGTCGGCTCGGTGATGCTCACAAAGGGCAGCGCGTCCGGCGCCTGCGGGTCGCAGACCGTGTCGCCGATGCTGATATCCTCCAGCCCGCTCATGGCGACAATATCGCCCATGGAGGCGGTTTCGGCGGGCAGGCGGCGCAAACCGTCGAAGGTGTAAAGGCTGGTCAGCCGCAGCGGTTGGCTGACCGTGCCGGTGCTGAAATTGGTTTTCACCACGTTCATGCCCGTGGCCAGCGTGCCGCGGTTGATGCGACCAATGCCGATGCGGCCCACATACTCGTTGTAGTCGATGGTGGAAATGAGCACCTGCGCGGGGCCTTCCATATCGCCGATAGGCGCGGGAATGTGCTCCAGAATGGTTTCAAACAGCGGGCGCAGGTCCGTGCCCGGCTCGTTCAGGTTCAGGGTCGCGGTGCCATGCCGCGCCGACGCGAACACGATGGGGCGGTCCAGCGCGGTTTCATCCGCGCCCAGCTCGATAAACAGATCGAGCACCTCGTCCACCACCTCGTCGCAGCGGGCGTCCGGGCGGTCGATTTTGTTGATGACCACGATGACCGGCAACCGCAGGCTCAGCGCCTTGCGCAACACGAAGCGCGTCTGCGGCATGGGGCCTTCGAAGCTGTCCACCAGCAGGAGCACGCCGTCCACCATTTTAAGCACGCGCTCCACCTCGCCGCCAAAGTCGGCGTGGCCCGGCGTATCCACAATGTTAATTTTCGTGTCGTGATAATGCACGGCGGTATTTTTAGCCAGAATGGTGATGCCGCGTTCGCGCTCAATATCGTTGGAGTCCATCACGCGCTCGGCCACCTGCTGATTTTCGCGGTATACGCCGCCCTGCTTGAGCATCTCATCCACAAGGGTAGTTTTGCCATGATCGACGTGCGCGATGATGGCAATATTCCGAATATCGTTACGAACCATGAAAATAATCTTCCTTTCTCATTGGCAAAGGGGAGGGGTAAACTGCCGGATTTCCGGGATGAGCCCCGACGCAGACCTTTGGTTCGCCTTGCGGCAAAGGCGGGCAGGGCCGACGGAATGCCGCAGGCTCACTGCGGCGCCGTCAGAGCCGCGCCGGCGAATTTCCGCACGCGCCCGGCAAACCCGGAAAGGGCTACCGACCGCGCCGGTGAAAACCTGCGTTGCCGTTGGCGCGCTGTTCCCGGCAGGCCGGGCGCGCAGGCATCCCCCAGCCTGCGGCAGGCATTCAGCCAGCCGTTACGGCTGGGCGTCCGCGCCCCGCAAAGCCCCGGGCGCGGAAAAGCGGCGGGGTCGGGGGCGTTACGCGGCGCAGGCGCGAGCCGCGCCTTACTCGTATACAACCCGGCTGGCGACATCCGCGAGTTCCAGCCCCGCGTTGTTTTCGGTTGCCAACCGGATGGACCATTCGTTTTCAAACAGGAGCACATCCCGCTGATTGCCGTCCTTCGCGCGGCCGCTGGTGGACGTGAGCTTTACTTTGTCAATCGGGATCGGCGATTTGGTAACCCAGCGGACATGCCTGAAGGGCAACGAATCCATCAGCATGGTCACCCCGTACTCCGTTCGCAGGCGGTGCTCCAGCACGTCAAACTGCAACATGCCCACCACGCCGGCAATCAGCTCCTCAAAGCCGGTTTCGGTACGGGTAAAAAGCTGGATGGCGCCTTCCTCGGCCAGCTGCGTCAGCCCCTTGAGGAACTGCTTGCGCTTCATGCTATCCTCCGGGCGCACGCGCGCAAAATGCTCCGGCGCAAAAATCGGGATCGAGCTGAAATGCAGCTTCGGGCCGTTGGAAAGCGTATCGCCCAAGTGGAAAAAGCCGGGGTCAAACAGCCCCACAATATCCCCGGGGTAGGCGGTTTCCACCGCCTCGCGCTCGTTTGCCATAAACTGCTGCGGTTGCTTGAGCTGGATGGTTTTGTCATCCCCGCTGAGCCACACGCTCATATCCTTGCGGAACTCGCCGCTGACCACGCGGATAAACGCGAGCCGGTCGCGGTGCGCGGGGTTCATGTTCGCCTGAATTTTGAACACGAAGCCGCTGAAAAATTCCGCCGTGGGTACAATTTCGCCCATGTCGCTCGCGCGGGGCAGCGGGGGCGGCGTAATATCCAAAAACGATTCCAAAAACGGCTCGACCCCAAAGTTGGTAATCGCGGAGCCGAAAAACATCGGCGTCAGCTGCCCGTGCAGCGCGGCGTCCAGGTTAAACACATCGCCCGCCACATCCAGCAGCTCAATCTCGTTGCGCAGCCGTTCCAGATAGAGCGGGGCAATCCATTTTTCCGCCTCGGGCGCGTCCAGCCGCACCTGCTTTTCCTCCACCATGTTCGCGCCATGGTTGCCGCCGCTGTACAGGCTGATCACGCCCGTATCTCGGATATACACGCCCTGAAAATCCCCGTCCACGCCGATGGGCCAGTTCATCGGGCAGGTGCGGATGCCCAGCACGTTTTCGATCTCCTCCATCAGGGCGAAGGGGTCTTTGGCCGCGCGGTCCATTTTATTGACGAACGTAAAAATCGGGATGCCGCGCATGCGGCACACCTTAAACAGCTTGATGGTTTGCGCCTCAACGCCCTTAGCCGCGTCAATCAGCATCACCGCCGCGTCCGCCGCGACCAGCACGCGGTACGTATCCTCGCTGAAGTCCTGATGGCCCGGCGTGTCCAGTATGTTAATGCGGAAACCGTCGAATTCAAACTGCATGGCGCTGGACGTAACGCTGATGCCGCGCTGCTTTTCAATATCCATCCAATCGCTGGTCGCGTGGCGTTCGGCTTTGCGCGCCTTCACGCTGCCCGCCTGCCGGATAGCCCCGCCGTAGAGCAACAGTTTTTCGGTCAGGGTGGTTTTGCCAGCGTCGGGGTGGCTGATAATGGCAAAGGTACGGCGTTTCTCAATTTGCTCTTGAAACGCGCTGGTAGCTGGGAGCTGAGTCATTCCGGTCGGCGCCTCCGCTTCGGTCGGTAAAGTTAAGGTTCCAAACAAAATATTGTACAATGGAAAGTCCGAGAATGTCAAGCAGTTCCGCCCTCGGATGGCTTTATTGGCCGGTTGCCGACCCTTCATTCCGGCCCGGGCAGCGCGCTGCCCGGTCAATGGCGCCCGCTGTGCGCAAGTTCTTCGGCAATGCGCCCCCATTCCTTGACCCTTCTGGAAAAACGTGCTATACTTCAACGTTGCTACAACAAATTTCCAGCCGCCTTCGGCGGAAACAGGCAAGAGAGGCTGATACGATGTCCGGACACAGCAAATGGGCCAATATCAAAATCAAAAAAGGCAAGACAGACGCGATTCGCGGCAAGATTTTCACCAAAATCGGGCGTGAAATTGCGATTGCGGTACGTGAAGGCGGCGGCAATCCGGAAACCAACGGCAAGCTGCGCGACGTGATCGCCAAGGCGAAAAGCAACAACATGCCTAACGACAACATCACCCGCAGCATCAAAAAAGCGGCCGGCGAGCTGGGCAATATCGAGTATGCGGAAATCAACTACGAAGGCTATGCCCCCGGCGGCGTGGCCGTGATCGTGGAGTGCATCAGCGACAACCGCAACCGCACGGCCAGCGACATCCGCCACTGTTTTGCCAAAAACGACGGCACGCTGGGCGTAACCGGCTCGGTTTCCTTCATGTTTGACAAAAAGGGCGTGCTGGTGGTTGCCCGTTCCGCCGATATGGACGAGGACGAGCTGATGATGCAGGTGTTGGACGCCGGCGCGGAGGATATGCAGGTGCTGGACGACGCGTTTGAAATCACCACCGACCCCAACGATTTTTCCGCCGTGCGCGAAAAATTGGAAGCCGCCGGTATGGAGTTTTTGAGCGCCGAGGTTCAGATGATCCCCCAGAACACCGTGACGCCCACGGAAGAAAACATCGAGAAAATTCAGGAGCTTCTGGAAATGCTCGAGGATAACGACGATGTGCAGAACGTGTGGCACAACGCCGAACTGCCCGAGGAGCCGGAAGAGGAGTAAGCCCCGCCGTTCCGTCTGCTCCCGGCAGGGTGCTTCAGCCTTGGGCCGGAAGCCCTGTGAAACAGCGTGCTTGGCGTGAGCGCATCAAGCGAAGCAGGCGCGACGGACGGATTTTAGATGGTTTTTGAACAGACAGAGGGCCGCCGGGCACAGCAAATGTCCGGCGGCCCTCTGTCTGTTTATGAAAAAAGGCAATGCGCGGTTCCGCCCGCCTCATAGCCCGGCAGGCTGTGCGCCCGTTGGGTTTGATACTGCGGCGTCAGGTTTTTGGGATTCGCCAAAACACCGGCAAAGCCTCGCGCCCGCATCCTGGCGAAGGCCTTGCTTTTGCCCCGTTTCGGCTGCGGCAGGGGCTATCTAGGTTCGATTCGCGTTTAGCTCCTTCATCACAAAACAGTCCAACTCATGATCGTTGATGATCCCTACCGATTCCAGAAAGCTATAAATGGTGACGCTGCCCACAAACTTCATGCCGCGTTTGCGCAAATCGTCCGAAACCGCGTCGCTCAGCGGCGATTGGGTCAGAAATTGATTGTCGCGGTTCACCACAGGCCCGTCCGGAATAAAGCTGAGCAGGTAACGGTCAAACGTGCCAAACTCGGCCTGAATTTGCATAAACACCCGCGCGTTGGTAATCGCGCCCATAATTTTCAGGCGGTTGCGCACAATTTCCTCATTGGCCAGCAACCGGGTCACGTCCTCGTCCCCATAGGCGGCGATGGCTGCATAATCAAAATTGGAAAACGCGCGGCGGAACGCTTCGCGTTTTTTCAGCACGATATACCAGGACAGGCCCGCTTGAAAGCCTTCCAAAAAAAACATTTCATACAGTTTATCATCGTTGTGCAGAGGGCGGCCCCACTCGTGATCGTGATACTGTTCCATCAGTTCTCCGTGCACCCAGGCACAGCGGCGGTCCTCGCCCTTGAACATACGGTTATCCCTCCTTGGCGGTTGAGTGTTGATTTGTGCGGCGGGCTGGATTGTGGCGCTGGCTGGTTTACCGTATAGCGGCCATAAATCGCGTAATCTCCGCACGCAGGGGTATCGCGTTTGCCACGGTTTTAACATGGCGAAGGGAGAAGGAGCCTGTGCGCCGCCGCAGGTTATCAAAGAAGTAGCTTGATGGTTATGCCGCTCGCCTCATAGCCCTGCGGGCTGTTCGCTCGCTTGTTGGGTTTACGCTGCGGCGTTAGGCTTGGGGCGTTGCCCCAAACCCCGGCAAGGGGCTTCGCCCCTGCACCCCACAAGGGCTTTCGCCCTTGACCCGGTTTCGCTGCGGCGAGGGAGGAATGATACGCCCTGTTCCACATTGCG
>Ga0116170_10002347_pt1 | contig 18290 bp, 11 predicted proteins | sample AD_JPNHW1_MetaG_FD_89797 | JGI IMG/M metagenome (GOLD analysis project Ga0116170, IMG submission 89797) | Active sludge microbial communities of municipal wastewater-treating anaerobic digesters from Japan - AD_JPNHW1_MetaG | ecosystem: Engineered > Bioreactor > Anaerobic > Digestate | place...
GCACACGGACAGGCAATGACCAGCACGGATATGAATATCGTAAGCGAAAATGAAGGACTTTTGCCGTATATATGCCACAATACAGATGAAATAACCGCAAGTCCTATTACCGTAGGAACGAAATATGCCGAGATTTTATCAGCAAGCCTTGCGATAGGTGCTTTTGAGCCCTGAGCTTCTTCAACAAGACTTATTATCCGTGCAAGAGCCGTATCTTTCCCCACTTTTGTCGCACGGTATTTTATATATCCGTTTTTATTTAATGTTGCACCGATGATTTCACTTCCGACAATTTTTTCCGTCGGGATGCTTTCGCCTGTCAGCATACTTTCATCAACAGAAGTTTCTCCTCCTGTTACAATTCCGTCGACAGGAAATTTTTCTCCCGGCTTAACTATGACAATATCATCTTTTTTTACATCTTCGATTCTGATTTCAATTTCTTTTCCGCCGCGTTCAATTAACGCTGTTTTGGGTGAAAGATTCATAAGCTTTTTAATTGCTTCCGAGGATTTCCCCTTTGAAACAGCCTCAAGATATTTCCCAAGGGTTATAAGAGTGAGTATTACCGCCGCAGATTCAAAATAAAGCTGCATTGTAAAGCTGTATACCCCGGCGCTTATTTTTACCGTTGCATAAATGCCGTAAATAAATGCGGCAGAAGTTCCTATCGCAATAAGGCTGTCCATATTCGGATAAAGCTTAATGAGATTTTTAAAGCCCGTAATGTAAAATTTATATCCGACCGCCATAACAGGGACAGTCATAATTATCTGAAAAATCGCAAAATTCAAAGGATTTTCATGCGCGTTAATTATATGCGGCAAAGGCATTCCCGCCATATGTCCCATACTTACGACAAGAAGAGGGATCGTAAATAAAGCTGACAGAATAAATCTTAACAGCATAGTCTGCTCGAGGGATTTTTTAGGCTTTTCATTGTCTTTTGCAACGGAATATCCCGCTTTTTCAACCACTTCGGCAATATCCTTTTCTTTAATCTTATCATTATCAAATTCAACCGATAATGTTTCTGATGCAAAATTTACAGAAGCTTTGCTTATTCCCTCTTTTTTCCCGACCACTCGTTCAATTCTAGCCGCACAGGCTGAACAGGTCATTCCGTTGATTTTATAAACCCTTTTCATAGATTACCTCGTTTATTATGATATTTCCATAAAGTCAAATTGAACATTTTGCACAAAATTCAATTTTTATTTTATCTACTTTTTATTTATTTTTAAAAAAATTAACATTTTTTTCTTTAAAAAATAATGTAATTATTCTATCCAGAATTTATAATATAGTTAAGATATTAACAAAGAGGAGGAAATAATGTGAATAAATTAAAAAAGAAACAGCTTTTGACTGCGGTAATCATAATTTTATCTTCCGCATTATTTATTTCCTCTTTTTTTGATTTCTTTTTATCCCTTTATCATGGCATAAATAATTCACTTACTAACTTTGTAACCGTTTTTCTGGGAATAACTGATAAGTTTCAGCTTGAACAGCTTTCTGAGCTGATACATTCGCAATATAATAATATTGCCGTAAGCAGTATGCTTTTATGCTTAAAGGTTATTATTTCATTTTTTATTTTATTTATTTATTTTTTTATTATTATTAAAAATAAAACGCGCGAACTGATGAAAAATAAATTAAAGCTTGATACAATAACATCAAGTATTCCCGGCGGAGTTTGCTGCTGTAAAAGCAACGATCAGCTTACTATTTCATATTTAAGTGACAGCTTTCTTGATTTAGCCGGATATAACAGAGAGGAAATTGATGTTTTTTTTGAAAACAAGTTCATAAAAATGGTTCATCCGTCCGACAGAGCTGAGCTTCTAAAATCGATAAGCACAACAAACAGCAGCCTTACCGAATCACAATACCGCATTATAAAAAAAGACGGCGAAATCATATGGATTTTACAGAAGAGCAGAAATATTGAAATGACAAACGGCGAGCCTGAATATTATTGTGTGCTTGTTGATATTTCTAAAATAAAACATACCGAGCAGGAGCTTATTAAAAGCAGAAAAGCTCTTCAGACCGCAAATGAACGCTACCGCATAGTTTCAGACCGTTCTGAAAGCGTGATTTTTGAATATGACATTATAAATAACAGCATTGTCCAAAACGAAAAGTTTGAGGATCTTTTTGGATACGACTGTCATTACAATGATTTCCCATATGACGCTGTTGAGCAGGAGCTTGTTCACCCCGATGACTGTGACAGGTTTATCACGTTTTATGAATTAATAAAACAAGGTCAGAAATATAATGAGGATGACTTCAGAATGATGACGACCTGCGGGCAGTATTATTGGTATAATACTCGTGTAACAGTAATTTTTGACGAAAATAATACGCCGGTAAGAGGCGTCGGTATTCTGACAAACATATCAAAGAAAAAAGACATAAAAATGCGAAAGCTTCTCCCCGCCGATATTAATAATTCAACAGGATTTTTGAATATGCCTGCTGCGCAGGAATTCTCAAAGTATATTATATCATATAACCGCACCGATTTTCATGCAATTTTATTATTAAAAACCGATGTCCAAAACATTTCTGAAATCTGCTCGGATAAAGAACTTATTAAAAGCTTTTTCCACTCTTTAAAAGAGCTTTTCCGAAGCTCGGATGTAATCGGCTCATCAGAGAACAATACTTATATGTTCTTTTTAAAAAGCTGTTCTGAAATGCTTGTTAAAGCCAAAGCGGATGAAATTTTATCTTTGATTTCCAAAACATGTGAGCTTCACTCGTTGTCCGTCAAGGTTCATATGGGCGTGGCTTTTTATCCCGACCATGATGTTTCCTTTGAAGCATTACTAAAAAAAGCACAGAATGCTCTTAATTATTCGGAAGAAAACGATATGGAGTATTCGGTGTATGACGAAGTAAACGACCGCCTTGTTTATGTGAAATAAAAAGGTAAGCGAAAATCAGAAATTTATAATCTAAAACCTCGGCATAGTCGTGAAAATCGGCTATGCCGTTTTTATTTCGGTTAGTGATTTTGTGTTTGAGTTTTGTTTATCAGGCATTATAAATAAAAAATAGAAAATGTAACCATATTGAGATAATTTGTGATATATTTTTTATATACATTTTAATAAATTATGATATAATTGTATCGGTTAGCTATCATAAATTGGGGGAATTGTTTTATGGACAAAAAGAATGCGCTATCTAAGGCATGGGGAAAAATAATCGATTCTATAAAAAGGAAGCCTATAATTTGGTGCTCTGCGGCGGTATGTGTAATAGCTTTATGTATTGCATCTGTTATTTTCATTCCGAAAATATTCACTTTAAACCAAGAGCCAGCCGTGATTTCGACAGATGCTGAAAATCAATCGGATCTGCGCGAGCTTCCGAAAGACTGTCTGATTACATCTGTAGAAGCGAAAAAAACCGCAGGGCGTTTGATTGAACCCGATTCGGAATTTAAGATTACCTCATCAAAGGATATGAAAGCTGACAAATTAAAGTCAATGCTTCTGCTGAATTCGGGCGAAGATTTTGAGCTTAAAAGAACGGCGTCCTGTTCGTATACGCTTAAAAGCAAAAAAACTTTCCCAATGGCAAGCATAGTAAAGCTTTCGCTTCACGATAACGACGGAGGTACGGCATTCAGCTGGGCTTTTCAGACGTCGGATGTTTTTCGCATAACATCAACCTTACCTGAAGACAAAAGCGAATATGTCCCTGTAGATTCCGGAATTGAAATTAATTTTTCCGTTCTTGTCGATATTAAAAATGCCGAGAAATATTTTGAAATATCACCCCTTGCGAGCGGAACATTCAAGCAATATCGCTCGACATTGGTTTTTGTACCGACTAATCCGCTGAATACGGATACTGTATATACCGTTACATTTAAAGAAGGCTTTAAGTCGGCGGACGGAGCTGTCTTATCGAAGGGAACGTCGTTTAAATTTAAAACGCAGCATTCCGATAATTATATTTACTGTTACACCTCAAACGAAAATTCCGAAACATTTTTGCCCGGTGAACAGCCGCTTATTGAAATATATAATTCAAGCGAGATGAACAGCAATGACTTTGGCGTAACATTATATCGCTATGAAAATGCCGATGACTATTATAACGCACTTAATGACTATGCTCAAAACTCAGAATGGAACGAAACCTATGTCTTCCCGACTAAGGGACTGACATCTGTCTATGAATCCACAGATAAGCTTACAATCCCGCCAGATATAGGCCAAGGCTGGAGACCGTCTTATCTGTTCCTGCCGGATAATCTTGAGGTCGGCTGGTATCTCGCAGATATAAGAGCAAGATATGATTATAAGGATTTTCATATACAGCGGAATATTCAAATAAATCCTATTTCCGTTTATGCCAATGTTCTCCCCAGTCAGGCGGCGTTTTTCATAAACGATACTGCCACGGGGGAAACTGCAGCAGATGCTTCAATCTCACTTAATATAGAGGATAAAAAATTCGAAGCTAAGACCGATGAAAAAGGTACAGCATTTATGAATATCTCCGCCGAGGAAGATGGCTATGGAGTTTTAAAGGTCAATTATTCAGGAAATACATATATTGATGTTCTTGATCACGGTTCGTCCGAGACCAGAAGTTCATGCGAAGACTATTTTATGTATATGTACACCGACCGTGAGGCTTACCTCTCGACGGACACAGTGAAAATCTGGGGACTTATCCGTCCGCGCTCAAGCAAATCTTCGGGAATCCCGTCAAATCTTGATATAAAATTCGGCTATGAAGATACCGAGGGCGAGCGTTTCCCGATTGACATTCAGCCTGACGGAACATTTACAGCCACCGTATCATATAAAAACAGGCTTGAAAACTGGGGAAACCAAATAGCGCTTATGAACGGCGATACAGAAATGTACAGCAGATATATAACCATTTGTGATTATGTCAAACCGACTTATGTGATAGATGCAAAAGTCCCCTATTATGCGTGGATGCCGCAGAAAAACCCCGTTGACGTAAATGTTAACGCATCTTTCTATGAGGGAACACCCGCCGCAGGATTAACCTTTAATGTCAATGAAAACACTGACGTTGCATCGTCAAAACCGTCACAAATCAGCACAGATACTAACGGTTTTGCAAAAACCTCCCTTCTTATGAAAGATCAAAATACCTGGCGCCCGTCATGGAATTATTTTTATTTGAATATGAGCGGAATTGAAAATGAGTATCAGACTATTTACGGTAACTTTTATTCGATATTCCGTGACGTCATGCTTGAATCAGAATTTACGAAATCCGATAAAACCGGCGCATTAAAAATTAAGACTTCTACTGTCAATCGCGAAATTTTAAACGAAAAACAAGGGTATTATGAATCAGAATTAAACGAAAAAATGCGCGGCGAGCCAATAGATACTAAGGTTAACGCCACATTAAGACGTGTCTGGTATGAGAAAAGGGAAACCGGAAGTTATTATGATTTTCTTCAGAAAAAGACCGTATACGAATATGAATATGACAACCGTGAAGAAACTCTTGGCACATTTTCAGTTAATACCATAAACGGCGTGGGTGAGTTTTCAAACATTCCGATGAATGATCCGGAAAGTTCGTATTTTATGGATCTTAGCTGGACGGATACGCTTGGTCAGCCTGTTCAGGAAACAGTCACTCTTTGTGACGAATCCTATTATTATTACAGGTCGATAGAATATCATGATTATTCTTTTTCCCCCGACAGCGAAACTTTTACCGAGGGACAAACGTTGAATTTTAAGCTTCTTGATAACTATGACGAGGTAACCGACAATAAAGGCCGCATTTTCTATACCGTTTCAGGCTCTGAATTTATTACGTCAGATGTCGTAAATTCCCCTGAATTCAGTCATACAATGACGGCGGATTATATCCCGAACATTAATTTCAGCGGTGCATATTTTGACGGAAAGCATGTCTATCCGATATACGAAAGATATTGGTCTTACAGATTCGATCCGTCGGATAGGGCAATTGATCTGACGGTAACTTCCGACAAAAATAAATACTCGCCCGGTGAAAAGGCTTCTGTAACTGTAAAAGCAGTTGACAAAAACGGAAAGCCTGTCCGCAATGCGGCTGTATCGTTAAGCGTTGTTGACGAAGCGGCATTTGCAATAATGGACCAAACGGTTGATCCTCTTAAAGAGCTCTACTCATCAATTGATTTCCCACAATCAAAGCCGTATTACAGTTATGTTCAGCATATACTCGGCGATCTCAGCGCGGGTGAACGAGGCGGCGGCGGAGAGGGAACTGCCCCGCGGCGAGATTTTAAAGATACCGCCGCTTTTGTGACAGGCATGACGGATTCTGACGGAATGGTATCACTCAGTTTTTCTCTGCCTGATAACCTTACCACATGGCGTGCGACCGTTCAGGCAATAAGCGAAAACGGCGTGGGAAACATTTATGCGGGAACGGCAAAAAAGCCGATTATTGTTACTCGTCCGCTTTTTATATCTCCTATCGTAATGCCTAAGTATACCGAGGGCGATGACATTACATTTTCGGCTATGTGTAATGGGGAGGCAAAAAATGTCAATGAAATAACCGCAACCGTAACAAAAAACGGCGTTGACAACATACTTACTGCTAAGCCTGGCGAACCTTTTAAATTCGGAAGGCTGCCAAAGGGAGAGTATAAAGTTCTTTTCAGTGCTAAAAACGGACAGTATTCCGATGCTGTTGAACTTCCGTTTGAGGTAGTGGATACTGTGCTTGAAACCCCTGTCTTAAAGACATTTGACCTGACGGGAAGCTCTATCCCCGTTTCCCCTACCCGCTGGCCTGTTAATCTAACTTTTTATAATAAAGATTATTTACTGTACGGCAAAATCTTAAATAAGCTTGGCTCAAGCTGGGGCGAACGTCTTGATTTTCAGATTGCTCAAGGCTTCGTCGCAAAAGAATATGGATATATTACCGAAGAGCAGTTCGTAAATTCCTTCAGCGATATCACCTCAAACGGAACCGCAAAGCTTTTGCCTTATATGGAGGACGATTATGAGCTGACGGCACTAATTTGCGTTGCCTCTCCCGAGCTGGTTGATAAAAGTGCTGTTTCCTCAGCATTTTATCAAAAGCTTTCTGACAGAACCGCGTCAAAGGAAGATGTGATTTCCTGTTATTTGGGACTTGCGGCGTTGTCTGAGCCTGTTCTTCCCGAAATATTAGAGCTTCTTGAAAGTCAGGACGATTTCAATTGGGTAGCTACCAATAGAATGAGACTTTGTGCCGCTCTTGCACTTCTCGGAGATTATCAGAACGCACTAAAATATTACACCGAATTAACCGAGTCTATAACGATAGATAATAACTCCACAAACAATGAAATGAAAGCATATATTTCCTATAATGGGGGTGATGTTGAATACAGCACCAGACTCACTTTTCTGACGGCATCAATATTAAATCTTAAAGAATCAGAGGCTATGGCGCGGTATCTTACGGAAAGTGAACAAACTTACGAAAGCTGTGCTCTTGAGTTTATAACGTATCTTCGCCGTTACGTTCCAAAATCATCGGGCAGTGCTGAATTTGAGTATAATCTCAACGGAAAGACCGAAAAAATAAAGCTTGATAATTTCAGAGGCCATACCATAAGATTCGGTGAGGAACAGCTGAAAAAAGCAGATTTTAAAGTCACTTCAGGTAACGTAAGCTGTACCGCATACTATACGGGGCTGATAACCGAACAGGATACCGAGCCGTCTATTATTATTGAAAAGACTTATACCTCCGAAAGCGGCAGCTGGAAACCCGGCGATCTTATACGAGTTGATATTAAGCTATTAGACAATAATATGAGCTATTATAAAGTTGAAGATGTAATACCGTCCTGCGCCAGATATGCTTATTCGGCTGAGGACTATTATATTGAGCGAAACGGACAGCATATAAAAGCATCGTTTTATAAAAGCAACACCGTCAGCTATTATATCCGACTGGTTACTCCGGGTGAATACGTTATGGAAAACGCCGTTGTGCGTGATTATAAAGGGAACTGGGGCAAGAGCGAACGCGGCAAGATAACGGTGGAAGAAAATGATTAGGCTGTCAAAAAAATTCCTGATAGCATTACTGCTTATAGGCTGTATTTTGTCGCTTGGGTGCAATTCTAATTTAAGAGCTGAACAAAAAACGCATACGTCGGCTTACGACTCAAACACTGAAAAACTTTTTATCGGCGAAAAGCAAAGCGGTTCATTATTGGAATGTAATTTTTATGATGAGCGTGAATTTAACCTGTTTGACATTCAATCAGAGCCTTATGATGTTGAAAATGAAATATGGTGCGGCGTTGTGCCGCACCATTTACTTGCAGGAAAAATGATTGCGAGTTTCTTTAAAACAGCTTCTGAAAACCGTCAGAATGAAATAGACACCGTCGTTATCATAGCGCCTATACATGAGCCGAAAAGCAACAAGATATGCACGACCTTGTCCGATTGGGAAGCGCCGACAGGCACTTTATCGACCGATAAAGGCTTGTCCGAAAAGTTCGTAACTAAGCTTAACGCCGCCGAAGATGACGAAATGCTTCAGTCTGACCATTCTGCTTCGGGGCTGATACCGTTCGTGAAATATTATTTCCCGTCTGCATCGGTTTCCTGTCTGCTTGTGTCAAGAACTGCCGATGACGATACTCCCGAACGTGTTTCTGAATTGCTTGCGGAATTTTCAAAAGAAAAAAGCTGCCTTTTTGTATTCTCGGTTGATTTTTCTCATTATTTGAATCCGGACGAAGCCGCAAATCATGACGACGAAACGCTTAAGGCTGTCATGGACAACGACCTTGAAAGTATTTCAAAAATGGGCAACAGCAACATGGATTCTCCCTATTGCGTAAGTACATTTTTGCGGCTAAACGATATTTCAGACGGACAGGTACAGACCCTTGACCACAGCAATTCTTTTGAGATTTTAGGACTTCCGTATACTCACCCCTCATTTAACGATGGGGTAACGAGCTATTTTATATTTGCGGGAATAAGGTAAGTATTTTTAAGAATAATAAGGAGAATTCGTTTGAAACACGCGGCAAATTTAATTTCCGTTTTAAGAATACTGGCATCACCGTTACTGCTGGTTGTTGTCCCGCTGTCGCCAATGTTTTTTGCCATATATCTTTTATGCGGGCTGACTGATGTTTTGGACGGGTTCATCGCCAGAAAAACTCATACCGAAACAATACTTGGGGCAAAACTTGACACAGTCGGGGATATTGTCTTCACAGCAGTTCTCATTGTTTTTTTATTCGGCATAATCAATCTGACAAGCGTTATGATAATATGGTTTATCGCTATTTCGGTTGTAAAAATATTGTCGATTATAGTCGGATATATTAAATATAAGTTTTTTTCTCCGCTGCATACTTATTTGAATAAAATTACAGGAGTATTTCTTTTTCTTCTGCCTGTTATGATTACTTTTATCCCTAAAAGCGCAGGAATCTATACGATTTTGACTTTCGCAAGTATATCGGCAGTTGATGAGCTGCTGATAATTGTTTTTAAAAAGAGTTATAATGCAAATCAAAAATTCTTTATTGATTCTGCAAATTGAGAGGAGCACCAAAATTATGCTGAAATTAAATAAATTCACGAATCAGGATATAAAGCTTTTCACCGAATGGCTTAACAAGGATTACATAAAAAAGTGGTACACTGATACGGACGAATGGCTCGAAGAAGTTTTAAGCGATAAATTTGAATTTATTCATCATTTTATTGCCGCTGATGATAATAAGCCTTTCGGATTTTGTCAGTATTATGATTATTCTCTCGGCGATGAAAACTGGCACGGAGCTATTGACATAAAAGATACATTCAGCATTGATTATCTGATTGGTGAAAAAGAGTATCTCGGAAAAGGCTTCGGAACAAAAATAATAAAGCTTCTGACTGAAAAGGTATTTGAAGAAACAATAGCCTCACAGATAATTGTTCAGCCGGAAAAAGATAATGCCGCATCAAGGAATACACTTCTTTCTGCCGGATATGGGTATGATGAGGGAAATGATATTTTTATTTTTAAGCGCAGCTTATAGTTATACTTCTTATAAAACTCAGCAGAAATGTTCGTCTATTTCTGCTGAGTTTTTAAAATTTTATCCCATTTTTTATATTCTGGATAAATATTATTGAGAAAATTATGAAAATCTTTAGAATGATTATGGTGAATAAAATGCGCATACTCATGATAGAAAACAGCATAGATACATTCAATAGGATACTCTATCAGCCGCAGATTCATAGAAATTTTGCCATCACGTGCGTTGCAGCTTCCCCATCTTGTTTTCATATCTTTTATATACACGCGTGCGTGCGGAACAGTATAACCTTTATCTTTAAATATATCGGAAACCTCTTCATTTATTTTTTTATATATTTCCTGACAGCGGTCAGCCTGCCAGCGTTTTATCAGATAAATTACATGCTGTCGGTTAGTCGGTTCATTTGTATGCACCGAAAACAATTCATCAGTAAGCTCTGTTTTTTCATTTTCATCATATACCACGCTGATAGGATATTTTCTGCCAAGGTACCACATGAAGTCTGTATCTGACTTTTGATTTTGAGAAAGCTTCATACTGTTAATTGCGGCTGATATTTTCTCACCGTCAGTAATTAAAAGCTTTCTTATGTATTTTTCTGATACTGATCTGCTCGCGGAAATATAGACTATGCCATCACTTTTTATGCGTATATTTATGTTTTTAACTGACTTGCGTTCAATATGATAAGTAACATTTATATTGTTAAGCATTATCGTGCCGATCAAAGCTGACATATGACTATCCTCCTTTTAGCGACGCATCATATAAAAACATCTCTGCATCATCCAAAATATTTTAGCATATTTTTTTATAAAAGAATACATTATTTAAAATTTCACTGTAATTTTAAAATAATATGTGATATACTAAAAATTGAATATGCATTTTAGGGAGGAACATCAATGCGACTGCTTGCTATTGACGGAAACAGTATTTTAAACCGTGCGTTTTACGGAATAAAGCTTTTATCAAACAAAAAAGGGGTATTCACAAATGCCGTGACAGGCTTTATGAATATTTATCTTAAAGCAGTTGAGGACGAAAAGCCCGATGCTGTTGCGGTTGCATTTGATTTAAAAGGACCGACCTTCCGTCATGAAAAGGTTACGTCTTATAAGGCGAACCGAAAAGGTATGCCGCCCGAGCTTGCGCAGCAGCTCCCGCTAATCAAGGAAATTTTGTCGGCACTCGGTGTAATGGTTGTCGAAAAAGAGGGCTATGAGGCGGACGACATTTTAGGAACGCTCTCTAAAATCTGCACGGACAGTCAAAATTCCTGCGTAATTCTCACAGGCGACCGCGACAGCTTACAGCTTATAAATGATAATGTAACCGTCAGACTTGCGACAAATAAAGAGCAGATTATATTCACCCCCGATAAATTCAGAGAGGTTTACGGGCTTGAGCCTTTACAGCTTATCGACCTAAAAGCGCTTATGGGCGACAGCTCAGACAATATCACGGGAGTTCCCGGAATAGGCGAAAAAACCGCCCTTTCACTTATAAAAGAACACGAAAGCATTGAAAAGCTTTATGAAAATATCGAAAATGCCGAGCTGACAAATTCCGTTCGCACAAAGCTTATTAGCGGAAAGGATTCGGCATTTGAAAGCAAGTGGCTTGCCGCGATTGTGCTTGACGTTCCGATTGAAAATGACGTCAGCTATTACGTTCCGAAAAATCCCGATGCAAAAAAAGTTGCCGAAATTTTAAGCGAGCTTGAAATGTTTGCACTTTTAAAAAAGCTGAATTTGAGTGTAGCAGAAGATATAAAGCCTGTGGTTTTTAACGAAAGTCAAGCTGAAATAACTGCGGAGGAAATGACCTCTGAAAGCATAAAAAATGCCGATGACGAACTGTATTTTGTTCTAAAAAGAAGTCATCTTAAAATATTTGACGGCGTGAAAATTTATTACACTGAGGATATTTCGCTGATACTTGATTTTATGAAAAGTGAGAATAAAAAATATACATTTTCGGCGAAGTCGGTTTATCATTTTGCTTTTGAAAATAAAGTCGAGATAAAAAATCTCGGTTTTGATGCCGAAATTGCGGCATATCTTTTAAATCCATCGTCGTCGGAATATAATATAAAAAGGCTCTGCGACGAATACAAAATAAGCTGCCCGACTAATTTAAACGAAAATGCTGATATTTATGCACTTAAAGCCGTCTGTGATAAATTTAAGGACGAGCTTATAAAAACAGGGACTGACAAGCTTTTTTATGAAATTGAACAGCCGCTTACAGAGGTTCTTGCCTCAATGGAGTATAACGGCGTTCTTGTTGATAAAAGTGGTGTTTCGGCTTTCGGGGACAAGCTGAAATCCGATTTAAAAGGGCTTGAGGCACAGATTTATTTTATGGCGGGTAAGGAATTCAACATCTCCTCGCCAAAACAATTGGGAGATATTCTTTTTGAGGATTTAGGACTTCCGTCAAAGAAAAAAACAAAGACTGGGTATTCCACAAATGCGGACGTTCTGGAGCAATTACGCGGAAAGCACCCAATTATCGAGCTGATTTTACAGTACAGACAGCTTTCAAAGCTAAATTCAACTTATGTCGACGGGCTTTTGAAGTCTGTCGGCGATGACAGCAAAATCCATTCAAACTTTAAGCAGACTGAAACAAGGACAGGTAGAATTTCTTCAACTGAGCCGAATATGCAGAATATTCCCGTCAGGACTGAATTGGGACGAAATATGCGGAAATTTTTTGTTGCAAAGGACGGATATGTTCTTCTCGACTCAGATTACAGCCAGATTGAGCTTAGAATTCTTGCTTCGATATGTGATGACGAAAATATGAAAAACGCTTTTTTAAGCGGAATGGATATTCACACCGCCACAGCCTCGCAGGTTTTCAATATGCCGCCAGAAATGGTCACTTCTTCTATGCGCCGTGCCGCAAAAGCCGTTAATTTCGGAATTATCTATGGTATTGGTGCGTTTTCGCTTTCAAAAGACATTGACGTATCTGTCGCCGAGGCAGACCGCTATATAAAAAGCTATCTTGCGAATTATCCTAATGTTGCAAAATATATGGACAAAACAGTAAAGGATGCTATGGAGAACGGCTATGTTTCGACAATGTTCGGGAGAAGACGATATATCCCCGAGCTTTCCTCCTCAAACAAAATACTTCAGGCGTTCGGAAAAAGAGCGGCAATGAACGCCCCCATTCAAGGCTCTGCCGCCGACATTATCAAAATCGCGATGATAAAGGTTTATCAGAAGCTCAAAGAGGAAAAGCTTGATGCGCGGCTTATTCTTCAGGTTCACGACGAGCTTATTGTGGAGGCTTCCGAAGATTGCGCCGAACGTGCGGCTGTTATTCTGAACGACGAAATGGAACACGCGGCAAAGCTTTCTGTTCCGCTTATTGCAGATGTAAACAAAGGACGAAGCTGGTATGATGCAAAAGGATAATATCACTTATATAAAAATGCGGGAATGCGATGTTAAGGGCGTTTCTGAAATCGAGAGAGAATGTTTTTCCGTGCCGTGGAGCGAGAATGTTTTCCGTTCGGAGCTTGATAACGAAAACGCCGTTACTATTGCTGCCCTTGACGGGGAAAAAGTTGTCGGATTTATTAATTTTCACTGTATTCTTGACGAAGTGAACATAAATAACGTTGCAGTTACAGAAAGCTTCCGCAAAAGGCATATCGGCGAAAATCTCGTTATTCTTTCGGAGGAATACGTTAAGGACAAGGCGTTGGTTATAAATCTTGAGGTGAGGGAATCCAATCTCCCCGCGATTGTCTTATATAAAAAACTCGGTTTTGAAGAGGTTGGAATGAGAAAAAATTTTTACTCAATGCCGACTGAAAATGCAATTTTAATGACAAAGAGGTTGAAATAATGAAAATACTTGCGATAGAAAGCTCGTGTGACGAAACCGCCGCCGCCGTTGTCGAAGATGGTAAGATAATATTGTCGTCGGTCATTTCTTCACAGATTGAAGAGCATAAGCTTTACGGCGGTGTAGTTCCCGAAATTGCTTCAAGACGGCACAGTGAAAATATTCTCGGAGTTGTTGATGAGGCGCTGAAAAAAGCAGATATGGAGCTTTCGGACGTTGATGCGGTTGCGGTAACGTATGCCCCCGGACTTATCGGCGCACTTCTCGTCGGCGTAAGCTTTGCAAAAGGGCTTTCAATGTCAGCAGAAAAGCCGCTTATCCCTGTTCATCACATTGCCGGACATATCGCCGCAAACTATCTTGCACACGAAGAATTAAAGCCGCCTTATCTTTGTCTTGTCGCAAGCGGAGGACATTCTCACATTGTCGAGGTCCTTAACTATACCGAATTCAAAGTAATCGGCAGAACAAGGGACGATGCGGCGGGCGAATGCTTTGATAAGGTCGCAAGAATTTTAGGCTTCCCTTATCCGGGCGGAATTCATGTTGACAATGCCGCTAAGCTCGGAAATCCCGACGCTTATAAGCTTCCCCGACCGTCTGTAAACGGTTCACCATATGATTTTAGCTTTTCGGGACTTAAAACCGCGGTGATAAACCTTGTGCACAACCTTGAACAAAAAAATTTAACTTTTGATAAAAATGACATTGCTGCAAGTTTTCAAAAAACAATTGCCGAAATACTTGTCGAAAAAACTCTGAATGCGGCTAAAGAAAAGGGATATACTAATGTTGCTATTGCCGGTGGAGTTTCCGCAAATTCTGGGGTAAGAACACTCTTACAGTCGGAATGCACCCGCAATAATATCACGCTTTTTATGCCGCCTTTATCGCTTTGCGGGGATAACGCGGCTATGATAGGCTGTCAGGCATATTACAATTTCCTTTCGGGGATACGTGCAGACGAAAGTCTTAACGCAATAGCAACACTAAGTCTTGAAAATATTTAATTGAAGATTTTTTTATACAAACTTTTATTTATTATTTTGCAACTTATAATTACTATTGATTTTATGAATAATTTATTTCTGTTTTGCAGGTTTAATGTTTAATAATTGCAAAATATCGTTAATTTATTCACATTTTATTGCTTGACATGTAGACAATTACCGTTTATAATGTTAATTGTGGGAAATTTGTTTTTCTAATATTTTTTTAATTTGGAAGGAGAAATCTTATGTTAACAAACAACAAGAACGTGTTAACTTGGGTTGACGAAATGATCGCATTAACAAAGCCTGATAAGGTTGTATGGATTGACGGCTCTGATGAACAGCTTGACGCACTTCGCAATGAAGCAATTGCTTCCGGTGAAATGACAAAGCTTAACCAGGACAAGCTCCCAGGCTGCCTGTACCACAGAACACTGCCTAACGACGTTGCCCGTGTTGAAGATAGAACATTCATTTGCTCTAAAACAAAGGAAAATGCCGGACCTACAAACAACTGGTGCGACCCTAAGGAAATGTATGCTAAGCTTACCCCTATGTATGACGGAGTTATGAAGGGAAGAACAATGTACGTTATCCCTTACTCAATGGGACCTATCGGTTCTTCACTGGCTAAGGTCGGCGTTGAGCTTACTGACTCTATTTATGTAGTTCTTAATATGGATATTATGACAAGAATGGGCAAAGCTGCTTTTGAAAACCTCGGTGAAACATCAAACGATTTTGTACGCGGTCTTCATTCAAAGGCACAGGTTGACCCTGAAAACAGATACATCGTTCACTTCCCTGAAGATAATACTATTTGGTCTATCAATTCGGCTTACGGCGGAAACGTTCTCCTCGGAAAGAAATGCTTTGCATTGAGAATTGCTTCATACCAGGGCTGGAAAGAAGGCTGGATGGCTGAACATATGCTTATCCTCGGTCTTGAAAAGCCAAACGGCGAAGTTAAGTATATTACAGCAGCATTCCCTTCAGCATGCGGAAAAACTAACCTTGCAATGCTTATCCCTCCTGAGGGATATACAAAGAAGGGCTATAAAGTTTGGACAGTCGGCGACGATATTGCTTGGCTCAAGCAGGGCGCAGACGGAAAGCTTTATGCTATCAATCCTGAAAACGGCTTCTTCGGTGTTGCTCCGGGAACAAATGAAAAGTCAAACTACAACGCTCTTCATTCAGCAATGAAGAACACTATCTATACAAACGTTGCTATAAACAACGACGATTTGACAGTATGGTGGGAAGGTCTTGACAAGAATCCTCCTGTAAACGCTACAGAGTGGAAGGGTGCTAAGGTTAACGGCGTTGAATATACCGCTGACAAAGCTAACAAGCTCGCTCATCCGAACTCAAGATTTACCGCTCCTGCAATTAACTGTCCTTGTATTTCATCTGAATTCAACAATCCTAAGGGCGTTCCTGTTTCCGCAATCATTTTCGGCGGAAGACGTGCAAAGACCGCTCCCCTCGTATATCAGTCGTTTGACTGGACACATGGTACATTCGTAGGCTCTATCATGGCTTCTGAAACAACAGCTGCTGCTGCAGGTGCTGTCGGAGTTGTAAGACGCGATCCTATGGCTATGCTTCCTTTCTGCGGATACAACATGGGCGATTACTGGGCTCACTGGCTTGAAATGGGCGAAAAGCTCGGTGCTAACGCTCCTAAGATTTTCAACGTAAACTGGTTCAGAACCGATGACGAAGGACACTTCATCTGGCCTGGATTCGGTGATAACATGCGTGTTCTCGACTGGATTATCGACCGTTGTGAGGGCAAGGCTGAAGCTGTTGAAACTGCTATCGGATATATTCCTAACGCAGAAGACATCAACATCGAAGGTCTTGATGACATTACTCTTGACACAATCAAGGGACTTCTCACTGTTGACGGCGACCTCTGGCTTGAAGACGTTAAGGGAATAAAAGAATTCTATGCAAAATTCGGCGACAAGCTTCCTAAGGCTCTTGCTGATGAACTTGCAAAGCTTGAAACTAGACTTTCAAAGTAATTTAATAATTATTTTAAATAGGCACAGATATTAACATCTGTGCCTATTATTTTTTAAATTAAAAAGCGTTTCGGAAAATTAATTCCGAAACGCTTGATTTTATATATTCATTCCAATGCTGATTGCCTTGAGGTTTGATTCAAGAAGATTTGCTTTTTTAGGCGGAATACATTTAGCCATAGCTTTTTCAACTGTTTGGGTTGAAATAAGTGCGGTTTCCTTCATAAGCTTGCCCAAAAGAATTATGTTAGCCATTCCCGATAAATTATTATCCGAAGCAAGCTGAGTTGCGGGGATATAAAATATTTCAATATCCGTTCTTTCAGTTTTGGCATCAACCATTGTGCTGTCGATAAATGCCTTTCCGCCTGTTTTTACTGCATTTATGAATTTTTCAAAGGACGGAGTGTTCATTGCAATAAGAAGATCTGGTTCAAGAACAAGCGGTGAGCCTATCGGATTGTCTGAAATACATACAGAACAGTTTGCCGTTCCGCCTCGCATTTCAGGTCCGTATGACGGAAGCCACGAAACTTCCTTTTCATCAATAAGCCCGCCGTAAGCAAGAGCTTTCCCGGCGAAAAGAATTCCCTGTCCGCCGAATCCGGCAAGAATTATTTCATTAGTCATTATTTCCTGCCTCCTTATCCTTGAATACTCCTAAAGGATAGTAAGGAATACACTCATTCTGAAGTCTTTCGATTGCTGCAGCAGGAGAAAGTCCCCAGTTAGTAGGGCAAGTTGAAAGAACCTCTACGATTGAAAAGCCCTTTTTGTCTTTCTGATTTTCAAATGCCTTGCGGATTGCTTTTTTAGCTTCGCGGATATGCGGAACAGTGTCAACAGAAACTCTCTGAGCAAGTGCAACGCCGTCTAATGTCGAAAGCATTTCGCATACTCTTACGGGATATCCCTGAACCTTAGGATCACGTCCGAACGGAGTGGTCTGTGTGATCTGACCGGGAAGCGTTGTCGGAGCCATCTGTCCGCCTGTCATTCCGTATGTTCCGTTGTTAACGAAAATAACGACAATGTTTTCGCCTCTTGTTGCGCTGTGAACGGTTTCTGCCGTTCCGATAGCGGCAAGGTCGCCGTCTCCCTGATATGTGAATACGAATTTATCGGGATTTGCTCTTTTTGCGCCCGTTGCAACGGCAGGAGCACGTCCGTGCGGAGCTTCAATCATATCACAGCTAAAGTAATCATATGCCATAACGGAGCATCCTACGGGGCATACTCCTATTGTGTCGCCCTCAATGCCCATTTCATCGATAACTTCGCAGAGAATTCTGTGAATGATACCGTGGGTAC
>Ga0116170_10002348_pt1 | contig 18288 bp, 16 predicted proteins | sample AD_JPNHW1_MetaG_FD_89797 | JGI IMG/M metagenome (GOLD analysis project Ga0116170, IMG submission 89797) | Active sludge microbial communities of municipal wastewater-treating anaerobic digesters from Japan - AD_JPNHW1_MetaG | ecosystem: Engineered > Bioreactor > Anaerobic > Digestate | place...
GTTTGTTGTAATGCCCGGATGCTTTTTTCAGATCTGCTTCATCCGAGTAATGATCTCCCTCAATGATATTATTCATCCAGCAGTTTGAACCGGTTGTTTCTTCGTGTATTTTAAAATCACTTTTAGTATATTTTGATTTTCTTGTGATTTTAGAAGAGTAAGAGAGAATGCTTTTTATATTTTTTTCGTTATTATGTTCATCAGAAAGATACAGTCCGTTATCGTCAGTTTCAAACCAGATGTTGTCGTTGATTATTCCTTTCTTTACTGAATCAGAATAAATCTTTGTTCCAGGGTAATATGCAACTGGAGAAATTATTACGTCATGAGGTTTTGTATTGGAAATTAATATTTTTGTATCTTCAGTATCTTTGGCAGTTTCTCCCGTCATTCCTGTCATCAGATAAAATGAAAGATAAACGCCAACTTTTCGGGTAAGCGCTGCTGCGCTTTTAATTTTGCTGAGAGTTATATGTTTATCGTAGATTCTTAATATATCTTCCGAACCTGATTCGACTCCGAACTGAATATGCTCAAGCCCGGACCTTTTCATCGCGACGAGCATCTCTTCATCAATTGTGTCTACGCGTGCCTGACAGTTCCACATCATGAATAGTTTGCTCTCGTCAAGCATCCGGCAGAATTCAAGTACGCGTTTTTTGCTGAGTGTAAAATTATCATCACGGATTGAAAAATATATTATTCCGAATTTTTTCTGAATATGTTTCAGCTCTTCAATTATATTTTCAGGGCTCCTATATGTTACTTTTCTTTCCCAGAAATACGGGGAGGAGCAGTATGTACAGCTCGAAGGGCAGCCTCGTGATGTTATGATATATTTAAACTGCTCATTCGGATTTACCCCGATTGTTTTACCTGAAAAAAAAGAACCGTATGGAATAGTGTTGATATCAGAAATCCGCTCTGAAGTGATAATTGATTTACTGGCCGGTAATGGCTCATCTAAAAGTTTTTTTAAAGAATACTCACCCTCACCCTTGATGATAAAATCAATTTCAGGGTATCTGGATTTTATCTGACCGGAAAGAAATGTCGGGTGCTGCCCTCCGGCAATGATGAGTATCTTTTTGTTTTGTTTTTTTAATTCACGAATATATTTAAAAGATTCAGTTCTGTTAAATGAAAATATTGATATTGCAACTGCATCAGGCCTGTTTTTGAGAGTCATCTCAACACCTTTGGAATAGCCATATGATGAAAGATTTGCAAGAATTACGTCATGCCCGCTTTTTTCAAGAAAAGCTGCAATTGAAGTTATGCCATAAGGCATAAGTGAAAGGTAGTAGTCTTCGCGATCATTGTAATCGCAGAGATATACACACATTATTTTCATTTGCAGGCCGGATTAATCGAGTTTACATAAACAGGTGCAAGATGACCGGATTTTTCTGAACCGGAAAAAATTCCGGACCGGGTGAACTGAGACGGATCTTCCTGGTAAGAATTATTCCATTCTTTTAAATACTGTTTTGCGAGAGGAACATATGACCAATGCCATTTTTCTTCTTTATAACCATCTGTACGGCCCTCTGTATATGGCTGAGCGAATCCGTATTTCAATGCATTTTGTTTAAGCCACTGGTATATTATTTTTCCTTCACCTTTCTCATAATAAAGATTATTGAGAGTATTGATGTCGAAGTCTGTCCCCCAATGGTGACGTGATGTTCCCGGCATTGAGGAATATTCGAGAATTTTAAGAGATCTCAACAGAGGGTCAGAAGTTTTAGTTATATCTGCGGCTCCGCTTATTTTTCGTTTCCCTTTCCATTTCTCCTCCCAGATAGTTTTCTGCGAATAGAAATTCCGTGTAGCGCTCTGTACCTGTATTTTTATTTTCGGATAATCTTTGTTAAAATCGTTCAGCAGGAGTTTCAAAGCTTCAACAGTTTCTTTCCGGAGATATAAATCTCCGGAACTTGGTATTACGGATTTTTTCAGATTAATAAAATCACTATGTGCTGCAGGATTAAATCGGCCTGTAACATAATTAAAAACAGGAATCACCTGGATTCCTGTTTCTTTGGCCGTCGCATTTAAATCCGATATAAAAAAAACCATTATCGGTAATGAAAATTTTAAAATTTTTTTAAACAAATTTACCCTGATCAGAATAAGATCAATGACCCATCTGACTTGTTGCAGGCGGATAAGTTCCTTTTTTTCTTCGGTAGATAGCGATACCGAATCTGATACAGCCGGAGACACATACAAATGCAATAATTATACTGGCGATAACAATAGTGTTTCTAACCAGAAGGTGATATTCTCTCATGAAATCTATGATTGCCTTATCCATTAAGTACCCCTTCGAGAATTTTAAATTTAATTTAATTTATCATTTAATGTATTAATGTCAATATTAATTCATAATATTTTATTTAAAAATTTCTAATTACACTCGCATAAAAGGTGAAATTTTTTTGCACAACCTTCTGCGTATAACAGGCGCCGGCAAATGCCATGCTTATAGTTGACGAGTAACAGCAAAATAGAACTATTTATGTTATACTTCAAAGCTCAAATTTATCTGAATGAATTTGACATATTGTATATTTACACAATCTTATAAATGTTTTTTCAAAAATAGAAATTTATTCTTGTAATTCACTGTGTCTGTAATAATGCAAAATTGATCATACGTTTATAATAAATTTTTTTATTTTAATTATGTTTATTAAGTTAAAAGTTTTTAACTGAGTATATTCTGTATGGTTGAGCGAATAATGTTTTTGAAAAATTTCAGCCGGGATATATATGTTTATTCTTTTCAGGAGTTCAGATGTCCAACTATATTATTGTAAATAATAAGAGAAACTGGCAGTTCAATATCCCGGGAGTGGAAGTGATTTCAGCGAGGGATTATCTCCTCGAAGACGAATTCATAAGAATGAGGGGCGCGCGAATTTTTAATCTTTGCAGATCCTACAGGTATCAGTCAATCGGATACTATGTTTCTCTTCTGGCTTCAGCAAGAGGGCACAAATCATTTCCGAATGTCAGTACTATTCAGGAGATGAAAACTCCATACGTCATACGTGTGCTGGCTGAAGATCTGGATAGAAGTATTCAGAAGAGCCTTGCCCATATTCAGTCGGACACATTTGTTTTAAGTATTTATTTTGGTAAAAATATTTCTAAAAGATATGACCGGCTTTGTCTTCAGATTTATAATCTCTTTCAGGCTCCGCTTATCAGGGTATTTTTTTCCAGAAAAGGTATAAGGTGGAAGATACAGAATATACAGCTTATATCCGCAAATGATATTCCTGAAGAGCATCATCAGTATGTAATTGAATTTGCAACACAGTATTTTTCGAGAGCAATTTCGCGCAAAAAGAGAAGGCCTGCTGCGCCGTATGATATGGCCATACTTGTAAATTATGATGAGGCAACTCCTCCATCTAATAAAAAAGCTATAGAAAAATTTATAAAAGCAGGGGAGAAAAACGGATTTAATGTTGAGCTTATTGACAAAGATGATCTTCATCGTATTGCAGAGTTTGATGCTCTTTTTATAAGGGAGACAACAAGCGTAAATCATTATACTTTTCGCTTTGCCCAGAGAGCTGCGGCCGAAGGGCTGGTAGTAATGGATGATCCCGATTCCATAATAAAGTGCACAAATAAAGTCTATCTCGCGGAGCTTCTGAGCCACTATAGAATACCCGCACCGAAGACTGTTGTTATAAGCCGGGATACTCTTGAACTTGTCCTGAGCAGCATGGAGCTTCCGCTAATACTTAAACAGCCCGACAGCTCATATTCACAGGGTGTACTCAAAGTTGAAACAAGGGGAGAGTACTTTGTTAAAGTTAATGCTCTTTTAGAAAAATCTGATCTTATAATTGCGCAGGAGTTTATTAAAACCGAATATGACTGGCGTGTGGGAATAATTGACGGTTATCCCTTATATGTCTGCAAGTATTATATGGCTGAGGATCACTGGCAGATTGTGAACTGGGCAAAAAATAAAAAATCAAATAAACATTCAGGTAAAGGTGAAACTCTCAGTGTCAGTGATGTTCCTAAAAAAGTAATTAAAACTGCTCTGAAGGCTGCAGGGTACATCGGGCGCGGATTTTATGGAGTTGACCTTAAAATGATCGGCTGTAAATGCTATGTTATTGAAGTGAATGATAATCCAAGTATAGATTTCGGTGTTGAGGATAAGGTATTAAAGGATGAGCTTTATGATACTGTGATGAAAATTTTTTATGATAAGGTTAAACTTTTAAAGGAGAATTCCTCCAACTGATTATTCTGCCGGTTCAACATTATGACTTTGCCATATATACTGCTTTTTCGGTTTCGTCGAGCTTTTCTATGGCGTACCGGAGCATAGTCCTGGGCATTGCCCTGTGGTTTTTATCCAGAAATTTTTTCAGAATTTTCAGATCCATTTTTCCCGTTTCTCTCAGCATCCATCCTGTTGCTTTGTGTATAAGGTCATGTTTGTGGTCAAGAAGCATTTCGGAGAATGTGAGTATCTCTTTGAAATCATTTCTTTTAATAAAATAGTATGTACTTACAACAGCAATTCTCTGTTCCCACAGGCTGCTGCTTTGAACAAGTTTATACAGTATTTCTCTGTCTCTGCTGTAATAATAGTTTCCTAAAATCTGATGAGAAGAAAGATCGACAAGATCCCAGTTGTTAATTCTTGATGTTTTGGAAAGATAAAATTCTACGATTTCTTTTTTTTTAATATCGTCACTTTTCGAAAATTTTTCAATGAGTATAAGCAGTGCTGTCAGCCTGCATTCATGGATTGGATCATCGAGCAGTTTTTCAATTTCGTGGAGTTCTGTATCAAAAAATAATTTTGCTGTTTTTCTCTGATCCGGAACACGGATGCCGATAAAGATATCACCCTCTCCATATTGACCTTTGCCTGTTTTGAAGAATCCGGCAAGGTGTTTAGCTTTATCTTTATCGGCTATTTTTTTTAATTCTTTTTTTATTGTTTCAGCTTTATGCATAAGTTTTACTTAACCATTTCTTTAATTATTTCTTCTACAGGTTTTATATCGCGGATCAGTGCACTCACCTGTCCCGCTCCTGCAGGAACGAGATCGAAATCCGCTGAATCCCATGCTTTCGAGGCATTAGCAAGTTTGAATTCTTTATGTATATCGAAATCAGGCGAATTGAGTCTTTCCCGTAACTCGGGAGTGATAATTGCTCTCATCATCAGGTAATCTACGGGAAGGAGGTTTGTTCCGCCGTCTTCGCAGTTAACAATCTGGTCTTTCCATTTCTGTTGAGCCGGGCTCTCTTTGCATGCGAGAAACCTTGTCCCGATCTGCACACCTTCGGCACCAAGCGCAAAAGCAGCTCTGTATCCCCGTGAATCGGCAATTCCTCCCGCTGCGACTACAGGTATGGTTACACTGTCAGCGATGAGAGGGACAAGTACCATTGTTGATGATTCAGATCCGGTCGAGCGTAAGCCTCCGGCCTCAGATCCTGCAGCGATTATTCCATCGGCACCGGCCTTTTCGGCACTCACGGCATGCTTTACTGACAGCAGCACATGAAGCCCTTTCATCCCGAGTTCATGGATAAGAGGATATATCTTACCGGGGAATCCGACAGACGTTGTAATGGTTTTAATACCCGATTCGGCGAGGAGCGGCAGAATTTTTTCATTCAGCGGATTGATTATCATAATATTGGCACCGAATGGCTTGTTTGTCAGTTTTTTTATTTCAAGCAATAGTCTTTTTATTTCATCAATATTGGAGGAGAACCCGAGAGCGAGCATACCGTAACCTCCGGCATTACTGATTGCAGCTATAAGTTCCGGGCTGTTCATCGCGCCGATTGGTCCCTGGATTATCGGGTATTTTGTTTTAAGCATTTCATTTAAGTGTACCATTATATTCTCCATTTATTGTTCTATAAAAAACGGTGTTATGTTTTTAACATTTAATTTATTCACGTACGTTTTGTGTAATTTACGATAAGGAATTATTGTACGAATCCCGCAATTCCATGTTCACGGTGTGCTGTGAAGAGCTGCACCGGAGATGAGTAAAATTAATTCTGTGTACTATAGAATTAATTTACAAAATATTATGCAACAAATTTCATACCAGTCAAGTATTTTTTCGTTTTTTAAAATAATCATTGCGTTATAATAAAAAACTGGTTTAATTCCTTGACTCTAGTTTTATTCTATGATAGTGTAGTTAAACCTCAGAGAGCTATAATACGATTATGCCCGGTGAGCTAAATATAATAAATGAAATAACAGACTCAGCGGATGATCTCTTCATAAAGGAAATCAACACCACCGCTTTGCGGATAAGATTTTTAAAACGGGAGATCGAAAAATCATTGATACTGAATCATGACTGCGGAAAAGAGCAGCTGGAGTTTCTATTACAAAGACTATGAATGATTTTTTTATTATTATATTTAAAACTGCAGTTTTTCTTATTTCGTATTTTTTTGTATCGAGGAGCGCTCTAAAATTTTTCAGGAAGCGTAATCCATCGGCTGAGTTACGGGATGTAGAGATAATTGTAGTTTCCATAATTTCTGCTGCTTTTATTACATCTATAGCAAAACACATTCTTAAACTTTTTATTTGATTCTGAATTCATAATAGTTATATTACAATTAGAAAGGAGGTATTGTATGGCTGTTCAGAATATTTCAGGCGCTGATATAATATCCACTAATTTTACACCGGAATACACTCCAAAAAATGAGCAGATTCCGACTGACCAGACACGCGAAGCTCCCAGGGAACGCCCGGCTGAAGAGAATAAAGGGCAGAAAATTGATGCTGTTGCATGAGTATCATCAGAAATATTTATAATTATTTTTTTCTGAACCCGATTTCTCTGATAAACCTCGGCAGTTGATCAGGCCCGTTTTTGTAATATAAAAGATGCAGTTCATTTTTTGCCCTCGTCAGTGCTACATAAAACAGACGTCTCTCCTCTTCAATATCTGAAGTTTTGTCGGGAATAATTTTGTCGGAAATTCCGGCGATTAAAACTATATCGAACTCGAGTCCTTTCGAACCATGCATAGTCATGAAGGAGACTATTCTTTCTGTATTTTCAGATTCAAACTTTTTTTGAAGGAATTCTCCCTGGTAATTATTACGGTAGAGTACAGCAATTGTAGAATTGTGAGGAGTGGAAGAGATGATTTGAATCAGAAGTTCAGATTCATTATGCATATCTTCGACATTATAAAACTTTACTTTTCCTCCTTTCCCGCTGTGGGATGTAATTTTTTTTGATGTCCGGAATTTGTTCATACGGATAAACCGGTTTGACATAGTTATAATTTCTTTTTTTGATCTGTAGTTAACTGTAAGTTTGTGTATAGAAATTTCAGGAAAGAATTTTTTTGCGTTAATAATATAATCAACCCTGCTGTGACGGAACTTGTATATACTCTGAAAATCATCTCCGACCATAAAAAGATTTTTATCTGCATCCGGGAGAAGAAGTGAAAGAAGCCGGAAATTATTCTCTGATGTATCCTGGAATTCATCGACAAAAATGTATCTGAATTTTTCATTAACACTTTTTCTTATAACCGGATTTCTTTCAAGTAAGTCCGCAGCATGATTGATCATGTCTTCGAATTCTATGAGTAATTTATATTTTTTATATTCTTCGTACAAAATTTTAACATTGCAGATTTCGTCGAATAACTGGCCTGATTTAAGTTTAATTATTATTTTTTCATCCAGGTGATCAATATTTTCAGAAAGTTTTAAAACGGCATCAGCCGGGAGTCCGAGAAATTTTTCCGGTTTATCCATTATGAGTTTTCTCATTATCTGTTCTTTCTCATCACGGTCTATAACGGACGGGAAATGATTTATCTCTCTGTATTTCAGATAATACTCTTTGTACTCTTTAAGAAGGTAAAGTGAGAAAGAGTGAAATGTACCTGCAAAACCCGGTTCGGAATTTGAATTAAATCCTGGCGACAGCCTTTCCTTTATTTCTCCGGCTGCCTTTTTACTGAAAGTAAGAATGAGAATTTCTTCAGGTTTTACTAACGAATGTTCCAGTACATTCCTGATCTTTGTGATCATTGTACTTGTTTTGCCTGTCCCGGCGCCGGCAATTACAAGGCTGATCCCACGGTCAGGTCTTGATGCTTCAATCTGTTTTGAATTTAATCTGTTCATGTTATGTATACGATGCCAGGCGTAAAAATAGTTGAGTTTATTCTATAGATTGTAGAAATTTTTTTGTTGTTAAAAATACAGGGGCGGTTAAGTTGAGCACCATCTGATAAATTTTCGCAGCAAAGGGGCTTTATAATGGGATTCTTCAGGGCTAAGGGGATTAAAGAGTACAGGGCGATTGCCGCAAAAAATAACGGCAAGGTGGCGATACTTCTTGAGACAAGAAATGGTAAAAAGTCACCCGAAACCAGACTGGTTATTATTGTAAGCACTCCAAGACAGTACTCAATTAAGCTGAACGAACTTAAAGTTTTTTTTGAGAAAGCATTTGACGCAAAATATCCTGTCAGGGATGAATTTACATACTGCAATTATCGTCCCGTTGACGAGGAATTTGAACTGTCTGAAGATTTTATAAAACTGAAAAGTTCCGGTGAAAAGATACTGATAAAAAAAGTTCCCTACTATGCCGGACTTCTTGACCGGTAGAGTTTTTTACAAACCTCTCATACTTTCGGATTTTATCATTTTTTCATCTCTTGTTTCGAGTACACGGTTTACTGTATCAAGCATCTTCTGTTTATCTTTTTGAAGAGTACCGTTAACCGGGAGATAATTTGATGCGTGAACCCCGACAAATTTCAAATCATCAATTGTTATGTTCTCGAAAATAATTTTCATCTCTTCGAGAGTTTCAAACGGATCGAGTACCTGAAACTCTCCTTTCTGTACTTTGTTGAAAAGTATGGTTCCGGGAACCGGTGTAACCGTAAGTGCCGCGAGATATTTCGGTTTCATTTCGTTAGTGATTTTTGCTGTGGCCAGTGCATGTTCACGTGACCTGTCACCTTTGCCCGCAAGTCCAAGCAGCACCATAGATGAGAGATTGAAACCGGCATTGTTAAGGTTCAATCCCGCCTGAAGCATTTCCGTATAACCGACACCTTTATTTATTTCATGAAGAAGCCTGTCGTCACCGGTTTCAACACCGAGATATGCCTTTGAGAGACCTGCTGCCCTGAGGGCGGAGAGTTCGGACATGCTTTTTCTCAGGACACTTCCGGGCCCGACATAGGTTCCTACGTGCCGCAGTGACGGAAAGTTTTTTTTCAGATCTGCGAGTATTTCAAGGAGAATACCGGTCTCAATATCAATTGCGTCACCATCACAGAGAAAAATTTTCTCCAGGTCTCCGTAATGGTCTTTGGCCAGTTTGATGTCTTCTTTTATATCTGCGAGAGACCTCACTCTGTATTTTTTATCTTTGTACATGCCGCAGAATGTGCACTTGTTATGCGAGCATCCCACTGTGCATTGGAGGAGATAGCTGTCTGCCTCACTGAACGGTCTGAATATATTACCTTCATATCTCATATAATTTAACCTCAGGAAAAACGAATAAGGAAAACGCCCGCAATGATCAGGAGTATTCCGGCAATCTTGTACATATTTACAGGCTGCATCTGGTATCCCGCAAGGCCATAATGGTCGAGGATAAGAGATGTGATCATCTGGCCTGCCATAATCAGTGCAAGCATTGAAACTGCACCGACTTTGTTTACCAGTATTACACAGGACGCGACATAGAATGCGCCAAAAATTCCGCCTGTCCATATCCACCATGGAGCTCCGGCAAATGAACCGGAAGCGGGGAGTGGAGTTCTGGTCACGAGCGCATATATTATCAGCGTGACACTGCCTGTAAGAAAAGAAATAATAGATGCCATGACCGGTGAACCGCTGAAAAAATTCAAGCGTGAATTTATCCCTGCCTGAAGCGGTACTGTTGCTCCCGCAAGGAATGCCATTACCATGTATATCATAAAATATTTAAGCATATTATCCTGCTCTATCTCTCTTCCCTGAAGTATGATTCTCCGAGGCTGGCCGGAGCTGAACCGGAGTGTGATTTTCTCACTGAAACCAGGATCAGAATTATAATCGTTACTACATAAGGGAGAAGATCAATTATATACTGAGAAATGTGAAAATCAAATTTTTGAATACGGAAACCTATTATATCGAGACCGCCGAATAAAAACGCGCCCATCATTACCCTGTAAGGATTCCATTTGCAGAATATTACAAGTGCTACAGCGATCCATCCTCTTCCTGCTGTGACATTTTCCTGCCAGGACGGGATGTATACAAGAGAGAGATACGCACCGGCAAGTCCGCACAATACTCCTCCGATTATAACATGAATATATTTGTATAGAGAAACATTTATACCCGCAGCATCTGCTGCAGCTGTATTTTCACCGACTGCGCGCAGGTTTAATCCAATCTGAGTTCTGTATATATAGACTCCTGCGATGATAGTAAGTATGTATCCGGTATAAACAAGCATTCCCTGATTGAAGAAAATCTGGCCAAGAAACGGTATATCTCCAAGAAGAGGGACTTTGAAATCCGCAAAAAAAAGTTTTATGTCGGGAGGTACAGTCTCTCCCATGAGCCCCTGTCCCATAAAACTCGCGAATCCGGTACCAAAAATTGTAAGAGTTAAACCTGATACTACCTGGTTTGCCCTGAGTGTCACTGTAAGTACTGCAAAGATAAGAGCACCAAATCCGCCGGCAGCCATTGCTCCTAGAAGTGCAAGATAAGGGTTTCCTGACGAGATGGCCATCTTGAATCCGATAACAGCTCCCATAAGCATCATTCCTTCAACGCCGAGGTTCAGCTGTCCAGATTTTTCTGTAATAAGCTCACCGAGTATGGCATAGAGAAGGGGAGTTCCTGCAACAACCGCAGCTGCGAAAAATGATATATCCATTACTGCTCCGCCTCCATTTTATTATCTTTGATGATTGAAATTCTATACCGGATAAAAAATTCGCTTCCAAGTACGAAGAAAAGTATCATTCCCTGAAGTATCTGTGCGGCTGATTGAGGTATCTGGAATGCCATCTGAATAAAAGTTCCGCCCTGTATCATGGCTGCAAAGAGTATACAGACAACGGCGATAACAGGCGCGCGGAGGGACGAGAGCCAGCTTGTGATGATTGCTGTATAACCGACGCCACGTGTTATTTCAACGGATAATGTTTTATTCACGCCGGAAGCTTCGATCATACCCGCAAGCCCGCATAATCCTCCGCTTAAAAAAATTGTGTATATTATTATGAATTTTACATTCATGCCCGCGTAACGGCCTGTGTTTTCACTTTCACCGACAACGTTTATTTCATAACCCCGTTTTGTGTGGTTAACAAATAAATGGAGAACGACGACGAGTATCAGCGCAATTATCCATCCTATGTGCAGCCCAAAAAATGCCGGTAAAACTGCATTTTCAGTAAAACCCGGAATTTTAGGAAAACCAAGCGCACCGGGATCCTTCCACGGCCCGTACTGCAGATAGGTAATCCATTTGAGCGCTATATAATTCATCATCAGAGTGAATATTGTTTCATTTGTCCTGAACTTTGCACGGAAATATGCGGGGATTGCTCCCCATATCCCTCCGCAGATTATTGAAGCTAGTCCCATTAGCGGAAGCAGTACGTAAGACGGTAAACTCTGAAAATTAAGGGCACAGAATGTTGCTCCGAATGCACCCATCATGATCTGGCCCTCGGCGCCGATATTCCAGAATTTAAGCCTGAAAGCAAGAGATATGCCGAGTGATGATATTATCAGCGGGATAGCTTTACGTATAGTTTCTGTTATACGGTAACCTGAGCCGAAAGCGCCTTCGATCATCGATATATAAACTGAAAACGGATTGTGCCCGAGAAGCATTATGAAAAATGCGACTGCAGCAAGTGCGAGTATAATAGCTGAAGTCCTTATGAGTATCGCTTCATTTCTGGAACAATCAGTTCTTGATGACATTCTTAACATTCTTTACCTCCAAGCATCATGAATCCAATCTCCTCTTTCGTCGCTGTGGAGGCATCAACTGTTCCGATCACTCTTCCCTCGAAGAGAACCATTATTCTGTCGCACAAACTTAAAAGCACGTTAAGATCTTCTCCGACATATATAACTCCTACACCCTTCATCTTCTGCCTGTTGAGTTCATCATAAATGAGATGTGATGAACCTATGTCGAGACCTCTGGTGGGATATGCTGTTACAAGAAAATCGGGATTGGCATCTATCTCTCTGCCGAGAAGAACTTTCTGAATATTTCCGCCTGAGAGCTGATTTACCGGATGATTAATTCCGGGAGTCTGGACGTTCAGCATTTTCACAATATGTTCGGCCCTCTCCCTGGCAGGCTCCCTGTCAAGGAAAAGGCTTTTCTGCAGATAGTAGTCTTTCATTATTACATTATCAACAATATCCATGGATGGTACAAGGCCCATACCCAGACGGTCTTCTGGGATGAAACTGATTCTTAAACCCCGTTCAAAAATAGCTCGCGGAGTGAGCCGTGCAATATCCTCACCCCTGAACAGGATTACTCCTCTTTTTCTTCTCTCCAGGCCTTGTATGCTTTCACATAGTTCTTTCTGTCCGCTTCCTGCTACACCTGCAATGCCGAGTATTTCTCCGGCTTTTACGTTAAAAGATATTCTGTTGAGTTTTTTTATCCTGTCACGATCAACAAGAGAAAGATCTTTTACTTCAAGCATAATCTCATCTTTTAGAATCGCCGGACGCTCAATTGAAAGGTTTACGGATTTTCCTACCATCATAGCAGTTAAATCTTTCGGATTGGTCTCATTTGTATTAACAGTCCCTGCAACTTCACCGTGGCGGAGTACCGTCACTCTGTCGCTGATATCCATAACCTCATGAAGCTTATGAGTTATAATTATTACCGCGCATCCCTGGTCTTTCATCTTTCTCAGTATTTTAAAAAGCTTTTCGGTTTCCTGGGGTGTCAGTACAGCGGTAGGTTCATCAAGTATAAGTATATCAGCACCGCGGTAGAGAACTTTAAGTATCTCGACACTTTGTTTTTCTCCGACTGACATATCATAAATATATTTATCAGGATCTGTTTTAAATCCGTATTTTTCAGAGATGGAATTAATTATCTTTTTCAGCTTTTTGCGGCGTACAATAAAAGAATGTTTCCGCCCTATTATAATATTCTCCGCAGCTGTCATAATATCAATCAGTTTAAAGTGCTGATGAATCATTCCAATTCCGGAATCAATCGAATCTCCGGGGGAAGAAAATCTCAGCTTTTTATCATGCACATATATTTCACCGGAGTCGGGGGTGTAAACTCCAGACAGCATGTTTACCAGTGTGCTTTTTCCTGCGCCGTTCTCGCCCAGAAGAGCGTAAATTTCACCATAGTTAACACTGAATGTTATATTATCATTGGCTTTTATCTCACCAAAAGATTTTGAGATATTAACCATTTTTACTGCTACTTTGCCGTTAATGGTGCTTTCCTCTTTTTTATGGAAATTTTATGAATAATAAGCAGAATTTTCGCTTTCAATAGATTGTAAATAAAAAAACCGGCGTAAAAATTTATTTTTCGCCGGTTTAGTAAATAAAGTACGGAAAGTTATTATAACGTGACATTTGGAGGGATAAGGGGAGTATATCTTCCAGAATCCCAGCCGTGAGCGTTATTTATTTTTTACTTTTCCTACAACACCTTCAACGAACCAGTCGCATGAAAGCTGATCTTTGTCAGCTAGAGCTGAACCGGCAGGAACTTTAACTGTTCCTTTCTGATCTTTTATAGGTCCTGCGAATACATTGAAAGTTCCGTCGAGAATTTTCTTTTTAATTTCATTTACTTTTGCTTCAGCACCGTCAGGAGCATTTTTTGTGATAGGAGCAAGTCTTACTATGTCGGCATTCATACCTTCCCAATAGTCTGCTGCTTTCCATGTTCCGGCAAGTACTTTCTTAACTTCACCTATGTAATATGGCCCCCAGTTCCATACTGGAGCTGTCATGTAAGCTTTCGGAGCCATTTTTGCCATGTCAGAGTTGTATCCGATTGAGAATACTCCGCGCTCTTCAGCTGCCTGCTGAGGGCCGGCAGTATCCTGATGCTGCGCGATTATATCACATTTCTCATCAAGAAGAGCTTTCGCAGCTTCTTTTTCTTTTGCCGGATCGTACCATGTGTGAGTCCATCTTACATGAACTTCTACTTTGGGATTTACAGATTTTGCTCCCAGAGTAAACGCATTGATTCCTCTTACTACTTCCGGAATTTCAAAAGCTGCTACATAACCGATTTTGTTGGTTTTTGTTTTCATCCCGGCTACTATACCTGAAAGATATCTCGGCTGTTCGATCCTTCCGAAATATGTAGAAAGGTTTTCACCCATTTTATATCCTGAACAATGGAGAAATTTAATATTCGGATATTCTTTAGCCATCTCAACAACATAGTCCATATAACCAAAGCTTGTTGCTGCGATGATTGTCGCACCCTGGTCAATCATGCTTCTGATTACATCCTTAACTTCAGCTCCTTCAGGAACTGTTTCTTTGAAAATAGTTCTGATTCCGGTTTCCTGTTCAACGGCTTTTCTTCCCTGTTCGTGAGAATATGTCCATCCGCCGTCACCGATAGGCCCTACATATACAAAGCCCATAACTACTTCTTTGCCATCCACAGTTTTTTTTTCTTTTTTGCCGCAGCTGCTGAATGTAATCAATGCTGACAAAACAAGAATTAAAAATAATGTAAACTTTTTCATGTTATTTTACCCTCTACTTTTTTTATTCAAATAATACATCAGAGAATTTAATTATTAATTCAGTATTCATCTCTTAATTTTTTAAAACAAAAATGTTCCAATACGTATTAACTCTTTAGTCTCTGAATTGTATTTTATTTCCAGTCATACTCTCTATTATAGCAAGAGATATAATTTTATAACCCATTTCTCTCAAAAGTTTTCCGCCAGCCTGGAAGCCTTTTTCTATTACAACGCCTATACCATCGATTTTTGCGCCGCCCTGTTCTGCTATATTTATCAGGGCACGGGAAGCGCTGCCGTTAGCAAGAAAATCATCAATGATCAGAATATGATCTCCCCTTTTAATATATTTTGAAGAAACGGAAATTTCATAATCGCTGTTTTTTGTGTAGGAGTGTACCGTTGCGCTGTAAGAATTTTCAATTATTGTGGAGGGCTTGTTTTTTTTTGCAAAAATAACAGGTATTGAAAGTTTAAGCCCTGTCATCACTGCAGGAGCAATGCCGGATGACTCCACTGTAAGTATTTTATTGAAATGTACATCTGAAAATTTGTAACAGAATTCAGAAGCAATTTCATCAATCAGCTCGGGATCAATCTGATGATTAAGGAAAGAATCTACTCTTAAAATCTGATCTGTGATTATTTCGCCATCTTTTAAAATTCTATTTTTAAGAAGTTTCATATATCACCATGACGTTTTTAATATTATTACTTGAAGAGCAGTTGCCGTAAATTTATTTCTGTAAGTTCTGAAGGGTTTTGAGCTTTTCCCTTAGACCCTTTAAAAACGTTACTATGCTAAAATATTATACTGTTTATTAATGTCAATTCTTAAAATATGTTATAAACGCCTTAACATGGCGTTTGAAAAGCGTTGGTGATTATGATTTATACCGCATCAGTGCGCCGTACGAATATACTCTGCCGCTGCGCTGGAGCGGTTAAATTTTACTGCCCATAAATCAGAAGTAATTATTATTACCGTTTCTGTGCATCTGCCGGATTAAAGAAGTACTTTACTTCTGAAATTTTGTAATTAAAAGTTGTTGAAAATTAATTGCATGCAGTAATTTTATTGAAACCGGGAAAAAATGATCAGGGAACGAGCATGAAACAGCTGAAGAGCAGTGAAAATTTAATTGCACAGTATGTCCGAAAAGGAAAAAATATTTCTCTCCGCCCGATGTTTGGTGATGAGAGTTTGTTGCTGCATGACGGCATTACAAACGGGTTGAATGAGGGTGATATAACTTTTATCAGCAATGATAAAGTATCCGGCGAAATCCTGAAGACTATATATAAAAGATCATCTGTAATTAACAGATATTTTTTAGAGTTTGAAAGAACAGGAATCAATCCGCTATTTTCAAATGAAATTATGAAAGAAGCGGAACAGATTATAAACAATCCCGGTACAGATGATCCGCTGCTGAATGATTTTACGTCACTCCCTTTTGTTACAATAGATAATGACGGTTCAAAAGACCTGGACCAGGCTGTGTATGTCGAGAAAAATGATTCCGGTTATAAAATATATTATGCTATTGCAGATGCTTCGTATTATGTAAAGCCCGGTTCAGCGCTGTTCAGGGAGAGTATAAGGCGCGGAGCAAGTTATTATCTGCCGGGATTTTCGGTACCCATGCTGCCGGCCGAGTTATCGGAAGGGATCATCTCTCTAAATGAAGGAGTGGTTCGAAGATCATTAATTTTTATTATCGGAATTGACTCCGGCGGTTCTGTTATTTCAGAAAAAGTTCAGCGGTCAAAAATTTTAAGCAGAGCAAAGCTTTCATACTCAGGCGTTCAGGACTTTTATAATTGTATGGAGGAAAGTCCTCTTAATAAAAGAGAGTATACGGCATCGCTTATTTATCTGCAGGAAGCCGGGAGAATTCTTGCCCGTAACGCGGAGAAGCGTGGTGTTGTTAACTATGACAGGTTTGAAAACTCAATCAGTATAAACGAAGGCGGAAACGGTTTTGTATTTACCGAAATCGAAAGAGACGATACCGGCAGATGGAACGAGCAGATTTCACTTATCTGCAACATGGCCGGAGCCGCGATGCTCGCTCCCGAAGGTAATGGTAATGATCTTCATATACACCCCGTTTTCCGGGTGCATGATGCTCCGGATGAATCGAGTCTCCACAGGCTGGAAAAAGTAATCAATTCAATAGTACAGATCCATTCACTCCATGAATGCTGGGTATGGAGGAGGGGAGAGGAGACTCCCGGGGAATATCTTTCAAGGCTTCCCAGGTCGGGCGACGAAAAAAGAATAACAGAAACAATAGAGAGGCAGATACTTATCACTAACCAGAAATCTTTTTTTTCGGAGAACCCCGGTCAGCACTTTGCGCTTAAGGTAAATCTATATGGCAGGTTCTCATCACCTATGAGAGAGATAGTGGGAATATACTCTCACAAGGAACTGCTGGAAAAACTCGGATTGGAGAAACCGGCACCGGATGAAGATGATCTGCTTATACGCGAACAGATAATTAATTCCGCGAACAGGTCAAAAGAAACGCAGAAATCCATTGACCGGTTTGTTAACGGGCTTCTTCTTGAGTCGGCATTTACAGTTGAACTGGATATTCCGCTTGATGCAAGGCCTGCCCATAACGGAACAATACTCGGAATGAAAGAGACTAGAATGTATGTACTGCTCGACAGTCCAAGGCTTGAGATAAAAGTATATAATGAAGATATAGAACTGGTATCCGGACGCATAATCAGGCATTATGATAATTATATCGAACTGGATAACGGAAATTCAGATTCAAGAAAATACAGGGCGGGTGAAGTTATAGGACTGCGGCTGTTATCATTTGATGATAAAGGGAAATGGCATTTTATCCCTGCGGACATTTAATAAACAAAAGTCTACACTTTAAGTGTAATTACTGTAGCTCCCCAGTTGCCGGAGTCATCATGAAAAATGATCACAGACGGGTGGCTTTTCAGAATTTCATGTATTTGCCTTTTTTTTACTGATTTTCCCTTTCCGTGAATAATTCTTACTGTTTTATATTTTTCTTTAACTGCGTTTTCGAGAAATTTTTCTATCAGGATTGCAGTATCAGATGGATGAAAATGATGAAGATCTATTTCTTTTCCAAGTGTAAACGCAGATACATCTTCATCAGGATTTAGCGAAGATAGACTTTTCAGCCTGAATTCCCTGGCTTTTTCCGACCATCGGCTTTTACTGTTTTTTTCAAGTTTTGAATAGATGCATCCGCAATAGTTCTGTCTGTAAAAATTGTTCATCTTCGAAATTTCAACAGACTTTCTTACACCGTCATTTTTTTTGAAATCTGCTGAATAAAATTCAATACCGTATTCACGGGAAAGCCTTTCACCGATTTCATTTATTTTTGCTGCATTTTTATGGGGGCTGATTGACAGGGTTGTCGCAACAATATCAAATCCAAGCTCAACAGCTTTTTTAAA
>Ga0116170_10002350_pt1 | contig 18284 bp, 22 predicted proteins | sample AD_JPNHW1_MetaG_FD_89797 | JGI IMG/M metagenome (GOLD analysis project Ga0116170, IMG submission 89797) | Active sludge microbial communities of municipal wastewater-treating anaerobic digesters from Japan - AD_JPNHW1_MetaG | ecosystem: Engineered > Bioreactor > Anaerobic > Digestate | place...
CCACATCCGAACCCACACCCGAACCCACATCCGAACCCACACCCGAACCCACATCCGAACCCACATCGAAACCAGCACCGGAACCTACTGCCTCCGCTCCCCGGGGCCCCGACAAAAACACCTTGACATACCACCTTGCAGGTGGTATAATAACAATGGATGAAATGCACCAATGCATACCGCTTCGCGGTATGGCATTAGTGCAGAAAGGACGGGCGGTTATGTTGAATTGCGCGAAACTTTCCGGCAAAGGCAGCGACCTCGCGCGATACTACGCCGCCGAGTATTACGCGGATCAGGACGGCGGCGCTATGGTAGTCCACGGAAAATTAGCCCGCGCGCTGAATCTCGCAGACGGTCAAAAGATCGACGCAAAAATCGCCGCCCGCCTGCTTGACGGCAGACAGGCGGACGGCGTACAGATAACGACAACTAAGCGCCGGAAAAACCGGACGAACGGCTACGACCTTACTCTGTCCCCGGACAAATCCGTAAGCGTCCGGGCACTCACAGACGCCCGGCTTGTGGCGGCACACGAACGCGCCGCGACCGCGACCATGCAGATTATCGAATCGCGATACATACGCGGGCGGGACGCCAGCGGGACGGGCGAGCCGGGGGCGGGCTGTTGGTTGTCCGTTACGGACAACATCAGCCGCAACGGCGACCCACACCTGCACACACACGCGGTCCTGCTCAATGTCGCGGCGCATAATGGATGGTTGGCAGCGTTGGACGGCAACGAAATCATGCGCGCCGACCGGATCAAGCTCATGGGCGAACTGTACCGGCAAGAATTGCGCCGGGAGGTTGAGCAATTAGGATACACGACTAGCGACACTAAAGACGGTTGGCGGCTTGACTGTGTTAGCCACGACCTGTGCCGGGAACTGTCCACTCGCCGCGTCGAAATCGAAGCGGCAAAGGCGCGGGCGGGCGCGAATATCGGCGATACCATCGCCCTGTCCGAGCGCGACCGCCAGCGGTTCGGCGTAGCGGGCGGCGAGGTAATCGCCAAAGGGCAGAGGCAGCATCGCACCTATAATGGCAAGGTCGGAGTAACGGACTACCTCACCATAAAGGCAGAAAACGGGCAGACGATTGCCGTTGACATAGCCCATAGCGATAAAGCGGCGTGGGCGTTGAGCAGGGCGAACAAAGCGGAGCTTGACCCCGTAGCCGAGCGCGCCCGCTGGCGGGAACTTATCGCCAACAGCCACACCAGCAGCGCGGCGGAACGCGCCCGCGCCGCCCGCGAACTGGCAAAATGGAGGAAGGGCGCGAGCTACTCAATCCGCGCCGAGCACCAGCGAAAGGGCGGCGCACAAGACGAGCGGCAGGCATGGGAGCAGGCCGCCGAGCGCGCCACCCAGCGGCAGGCATGGGCGAGCCGGGAAGCCATCGTACTCGAATATATGCGCGAGACGCGGGGGGTTGACCTCGCCACGGCGGAGCGGCGGTTTGCCGCAGCGATCCAGCACGGCGCGATCCTCACCAGCGCAAAAGCCCCGCGCGGGCGGTTGCCCCAGCTCTACACCAGCCGGGAACTCCGTCAAGCCGACCTCTACTGTCTGACCGCCAGCGAGCGGCACGCGCACGCGGCGACAATCCGCGCGGACGCGGCGGCGCTTGTCGCCGCCGCACAGAAGGCAGACCCGGCGGGCGTCAAGCTATCGGACGAGCAGCGCGCCGCCGTGACCGCGATCCTGTCCCGGCGCGCCGGGGTTATCCCGGTACAGGGCGACGCGGGCGCAGGCAAAACGACCATGATGAGGGCGCTCAAACAGAGCGCCGACCTCGCGGGCATCGAAGTAATCGGCATGTCTGTCGCGGGAAAAGCCGCGCAGACACTGGAAGCCGCCAGCGGTATCAAATCCGACACCGTAGCCGCCGCCCTCGAACACGAGCCGGAACCGGGCAGCAAGCCGCGCATTATCGTCATCGATGAAGCCAGTATGTTAGGTAGTCGCGACGGGCAGGAGTTGCTGAAACGCGCCGCCGCGAACGGCGACAAAGTCGTTATGATTGGGGACAAATGGCAACTTACATCACCGGACGCCGGGCGGCCGTTTGATAGGCAGGTTGAGCGGGCGGAGCAGCGCGGCGACCTCATCCGGTTGGGCGAGAACCGGCGGCAGAAAGACCCGACCCTCGCCCTTGCCGTAGCCGATTGCAAGCGCGGCCAGACGGGCGACGCCATCGGACGACTGGACGCCGCCGGGCGTCTGCGCGAGATTGCCGACCGCGCCAAGCGGCATGCCACCATCGCGGCGGACTATCGCCGGGGCGATCTTGTCCTTACCACGACCCGCCTTGACCGCGACGCGCTGAACGCCGGGATCCGCCAGGGCGAAAAGGCCGCCGGGCGGATAACCGACGAGCGCGCCATAGTCGCGAGCTATAAGGATGATGACGGGATCAAGCGGGAAAAGCCGCTTGTTATTGGTATCGGCGACCGGGTAGTATTCCGGGAGACCAACGCCCGCGCCGGGTTGAACAACGGCGAGACCGGCACCGTCATACAGACGAAAGGCGGCATAGTAGTCAAGCATGACGACGGCAGGGAAATCGCCATCGGCGACAAGTACCGCAGCATTGACTACGGCTATGCCTTGACGACGCACGCCGCGCAGGGGCAGACGGCGAGCCGGGTACTGATCGACGCGCCGACCAGTGGCGTCATGGAAGATGCCCGCGCCGCTTACGTCCAAATCAGCCGGGCGAAAGACGACGCGACGATCTACACGGATAGCCGCCCCGACCTGATCGAATCCGCCAGCAAGCGCACGACCCCGGCGGACACAATCGAAGCCACGCCGACCGCAGACCGCACGCAGCCCGGCGCCGCAGTTACTACTAATAACGACCCGCGTCCGGCGCAACAGCCGGAGCGCAAAAAGGAGACAGCACACATGACACGGGACAATGACGGCATGCCGGGGCACCGCAGCGATTTGGGCGGGAACAACATTGGCGAAGCGATTGGCGACACTATCGGTAGTTTGTTCGAGGACATGACGCGCGCCGGCGCGCGCGGCGCGGGCGCGTTCGGCGAGCGCGGCGCGGACAAGGCGGCGGCGGCATGGGACGCGCGCAAGCAAACCAACCCGCCGCGCGAGGAAAAGCGGCAGGAAAAACAGCAGGCACAGCCGCAGAAAACGAATGATCCGCACCAGCGGCCAACCGAAAAACCGTTGACGATAACGGGCGGGCGGGAGCATGACGATTTTGTCAAAACATCCCGCGAAGAAATGGCGACGAACGAAAAAAATATCGGGCACCAGCGGCGGGAGTTTTTGGGGAATGTGCAGAAGGCGGGCGGCAATGCCGAAAACGCCAAGGGATTTTACAGCCATTTGCAGACGCGCGGCGATATCCCCGAACGCGACAAGGCCGACATACTGAACGCATACGCGGGCAAATTTACCGACGACCGCGATTGCCGGCGACAGAGCATGCACTACAAATTTGAGAACAAGGATTATGCAATCAACGAGGCCGCCAGCCGCACCGGCGGCCAGCCGGAACCGGCGCACGCGCCGATCCCGGCTGAAAGCCGAAACGCGAAAGACGACCGCCGGCAGGAAAACTACCGCGAGGACGCGCCGAAAAATGTGCGCGCGGCGCAGGCACAGCATGCCAGCAAAACAGGCGAGGCATGCCAGAACGACCGCGGCGGCGGCGGGGGGGCGGAACGGTGACGGAATCCGCCCCGGCCGCGCCGACATTCCGGCGCAATCTGTCCGGCAGTCAATTCGATTTGCGTTTTATCGGCGCACGCGGCGCAATAGATTATCTGTATCAGTTGTTATCAACGACCCCGGGCGTTACTTTGACACCGGCGGAGCGACGGCAGGGTGATCCGCCGCGCGACTGCAAACACCGGCAATTACCGCCCCGCGCGCCGGAATTAGGCGCGCGCGTTTGGCGGTTGTACTGCACCGCTGATTTATCCGACACCGCCGCGCCCGCCGGCGACGCGCCCGACGGAGCGCCGGTGATCCTGTCATACCGTTTGATTGGGCGCACACAGAGTATCGACAGAATCCTAACCCTTTTCCTCGCGCTCCCCGGCGTTACGGCCGACGACGAACCGCACCGGGGGCGGCGGTTGCCGTCTTTCGGCGTACAGCACTACCACCGCAAGCAGCACGATACACTGCGCATCATACGAGGACACATTCGTATTACCGTTCCGCGCGCCGACCCCGGCGACGCTACCGAATTATAACCACGCCCCCGGCGAAATTGCCGGGGGCTATTTTTTCGGCAAAACGCCGAAAAAAGACCGCATCAGAGCGCGCAGGACGCACGATCTCGGGGCGACCCATATCCCAGCACGGCGGATTTTTGGGATTTTTTGCAACGCCGGTCCGCCCCGGCACGTATGGTATCCTGTACCGTATATTGGGCAATTGTGCCCATTAGGAGGCAGTCATGCTATATATCAACGGACACCCCACCGGCAACGAGCTTGAGGCAATTCGGGCACTGGCGGTGCATGTCGCGGCCTTACTCCCCGAAGCGATCCGCGAAATGGGCGATGCCGAGTGCCCCGAGCACCCCGACCACGCCCGGGCACTGGCGTCTTATCGCGAGCTTGCCCCGATACTCCGCGCGCTGCGCTATCAACTCGCGACGGCATGGCCGGACGCCGACCCGTCAGGCGTATGGGATACCTACGCCGACACGCACGAGCGCCGCGACGACGACAAGGCGACGCGCGCGCAGGCGGAATGCCTGCTTGACGGCGTGTGCGCGGAGCATATCGGGGGCCAGGTCCCGGCGGGCGCACTCGCGGAGCCCGACGAAGACAATATAATCAGCGCGCCAACTATCGACGCGCTTGAACTCGCGGAAAGCATCGGCACCACCGACGGCACAATCAGCCGCACCTAACACCGCGCGCGGCGCGCGCACGGCAACGGCGGTTGTTGGTAACGGGAGGTAGTGTGTCAACGAATTGCGGTTACTCGCGCACGCCGCCGGCGGCGCTCCCCGGGCCACTTCTTCACGCGCAAAAAACGCGCAACAGCGACGAGAAAAAACATTTTTACTACTCGCGAATAACCGACACTTACACAAACAAAAAACCCTTGACAATAAAGCGCTTTATTGATATAATATAGGTAGATAGGGCGGAACAACAGCCCCCCGGAGGACAACAAAATCATGACAACACCGACGACGCAAAAGCAAATCAGCGACGAGCAGCGGCAGCGCAGCATCGAGATTGCGCAAACAATCTTGCAGCAAATGGGCGGGCGGCGGTTCCGCCTCATGACCGGGGCGCACGACTTTTTAGCGACGGATAGCGGCTTGCGCTTTCGCCTCCCGGGCAACGCGCGCGACGGTATCAACCTTATCACCATCACACTCACCCCGGCGGATGACTACACCATGACCTTTACCCGGCACGAACGCGGCGCAATCGACGCCGCGATGGTAGCGGAGTTTGACGGCGTTTATTGCGACCAACTCGCGGACATTTTTACCACCACAACCGGCCTGTATACGCGGTTGTAACGAAAGGACAAAATAACATGACGACAGCGACGACAGCGGCAATAAAATTTGCGTGGAACGGTCTCAAAATCGGCGGCAGATTGTACCGGGCATTTTACAGTGACGGGCAGCTTACCAACCACCCCGCCGGCACGATCTCCGTCTATCTCCGCGACTATGAGCGCCTCCCGCGTAATATCCCCGGCCTGACTGTCCACAATGACAGCGATATGACAACCGATTATTTCGAGACCGACACCATCCGCATTATCCCGGGCAGTCAGCACTACGACGCCGCCCGGGCGGCAATGGCGCAGCGCGACGCGCACCATGCTAAACTGACCGCCCGGCGGCTTGCCGGGAGAAAGGCGGCTTGACCCATGACCCGGATACTCGCCACACTCGCCCTTGCCCCTCTCCTTCTGTGCGCCTGTTCCCGCCCCCCGACACCCCCGGCAGCGCCGCCGGCGCAGCCGCAGCAGCAGCGCGATACACTGCGCCGGCAGGGGGATGCACTGCTGGGCGGCTTGCCGCGCTATATCAACGCCGGACGCGCGGCGGTAGATACGGCGGTTGATAGCTTACCGCCCGGGCAGGCGCGCGACTACGCGCAGCAGGCGCGGGAGCAGTGGCGGGCAATCACCACCGCCCCCATCGGCGCCGGCGGGGCGGTAGTTATCCGGCAGACCATCGACGGACACGACTACATCATCACCGACGCCATGCGGGGCGGGCGGACAATGACCCCCGCGCCGGCAATAACAAAACCCGGAAAGGATTAGACCATGCAGCCGACCTACACCGACGACGGGCGCGCGATCATCGACGGGAAAGCGTATGCGCCCGGCGATATACTCCCGGACGGCCGACAGGCGGGGGCGGCAGTCGCGGACTACGCGACCCGCTCGGACACACCTGACGACGCCCGCACGGCAGCGGCGCGCTACCTCGCGACCGCCCCGGAGTGGCGGAGCTTTGCCGCCCAAATTACGGGGGCGAGCAGCGGCGGCAAAAAGCAGTGCAGTCAGGCGGAGCGCAAACGGCGCGCGGCACGCATGGCGCACGCCCGCGCGGCGCGCTGGGGAAAATAATTTGTATCTGTAATTCAGCGACGACAGACGCACACGAACCACCCCACCGGCAGGCCGCGCCCGCCCGGGCGCGCGGCGGGGCGCGCCGCCGCCCGGAACGGCGCGGGGCGCAGTCGAATAAACCGGGCCCGGTTTTGTTCTAAATCAAGTTGACATACTAACCGATATGTGGTCTAATGGGCGGGCCGCTTTTTAGGGTGCGGCCCGGGACGCTAAAAAAGCTAATATCTAATGTACTACTTCAACTATTGGAGGGCGAAAAATGCCGAAGCCAGTTAGGCAGCAGATCGAAGACAGAATAGCAAAACTGACAGAGCGGCTTACGATATTACAGACGCGGGAAAAAAAATTAATTGCCGAGCGCGCGGGACTGCGCGCGGCGGGGCGGAGTTTCGACAAATTCTGTCCGTCGAAAAAACCGAAATAAAGGATACAACGCCGGGGAAATAACCGGCGGTGTTCTTCTTCTCCGGGGCGACTAATGCGCGAACAGAAAACACCCGCCCGTCAGCATGGCGGGCAGGGTGAACAGCAGCAAAACCCCCGCGAAAAACAGGAATACAATTTTTTTGATGAACCCCATGGCTACCTCCGAGCGGGCGCGCCCGAAAATCTAATACAATCGTCGTCGCGGTCAGATAGAAACGCGGAATAGTCCGCGCGAATCGTCATAAAACGGATAGGTCTACCAATCTCATTATTATCAATCGGCACCCAAACCCCGGAGAATTGTGCGCAATCTTCCGGGCGCTCACTTGTCCTCATTACGACATTATATATACGGTTGTCGTCGTCGGTGATCCTGATAATATACATGCGTTGTCGCGCGTCGTAATGCGCAGAAATCGCGCGATACGCGCCGTTTTCCGGCAAATCATCCGGTATTGTATACCCTGCCGCGTGCATTGCGCGCACCCATTCCGTCTCGCGTGCGGACAAGGCGGCGTCAATGGCGGCGTTTTGTGCCTCGCGCATCGGCCGTGTCGCAAGCTCTTCCTCCTGTTGTGCGGCGGCGCGATTGTAATTGCGGTAGGCCGTTGACGCTGCAATGCCAAAGGCAACCACCAAAATCAGCAGCATAAACGCGGTGACAGCGCCCACTACAACCAACAAACAGCCAATCCCCCCGGCGGCGAGTTGTTTTTTTCGCGCCGGCGTCGTGTCAGCGTCGGACAAATCTTGCAGGTATCGCCCAATCTGGTCCGTTACCCCTTCATCGCGCCGGCGGCGTGTCATTGTTTCGATCCCTTGCGCCAGCGGTAAATGCCGTATCCAACGCCGCCGAGCAACAGCACACCCACCACACCCGCGCCGGCGGCGACAACGGCAATTATTGCCACAGTCGGATCAATTACCAATTCCCCGGCGGCGTCGCGAGACACCGCCGCCCGGCGGGAAGAAGAAGAGGCGGCGGGCGCGTGATATTCTGAATAGGACGGCGCGCCAAATAAATTATGCTGGGCCAGGTCAAACCACCAGCCGACCAGCGACAGCATACCGCCAATACACAGCAACCCAAAGGCCGCCATCAGCGCGCCGCCAAAAGTAAACATCTTGCCGCCGCGCCACAAAAACAACGCGACAAACATAACGATAGCCGCAACAAAAAAAATCACGCCGGCGATAGTCCCAAGCATGGTTACGCCCTCCCAATCCCATTGGCCGACAGGCGTACCCGCCGGACACCTTTTTTGTGCAGCGCGATAAGCTCTTCGCAAAAACAGCGATCAACGACACCCATGATATTGCGCGCGCCTTGTTTCGTCTCGACAGACGGCATAATCTGGCGAGCGATATAGTCAGCGGCGGCCGTAGCGTCTTCGACAATTTCGATATCCAACCGCCGCGCGGACCGGGTAATCATGCGCCCGGCGATCCTTATCGCCGTTTCCGTCGTCAGCGGCGAGAAAACAACAATGCTGTTTATACGCGCGATCATTTCCGGCGACAGTTTGCCGGACGCGATCAACAGCCGGCGCACTTCGTCAACCGGCAGCCGTTCGTGCTGCAGGCGATCCCACAACAAATTACTCGTATAGATAATAATCGCATCGCGGGCGTACGCTGTTTCCCCTGTGCTATTTTCGGAAATTCGGCCTTCATCCAGCAGCGGCAAAAACACGGTATTTGTCAGCGTCGGTGACGCTTTTTCGATTTCGTCGAACAAAATAACCCGGCGCGACCCGCCGGTTATGAGCGGACGGGTGAGTTGTCCACCCTCACTCATCCCGACATAACCGGGCGGTGGCCCGAACAGCCGCGCCGCCGTACTGGCGTCGGCGAAATTACCCATATCAAACGCGAGATAGCCATGCGCCTTATCGGGATTGTCGGCACCGTAGATACATTTTGCCAGTGCTTTGGCGAGCTCTGTTTTTCCGACCCCCGTCGGGCCGAGGAAAAGGAAAGACGCGAGCGGCTTCGTCGGTTCCCCGTCGTTGCCGTGGACGCGGTAGTATTGCGCGCGCTCCACACTGTCGACAACTTGGTCTATAGTTTCATCTTGCCCGAGTATCTTGTCTTTGATTATTCCTTTTATTTTCGCGGCGTCGATAACTACCGTTTTTTTGTTGATCCTGTTGGCCGCGCTCACGGCGGCATCTAGATCAATCTGCATATCTTTTGGCGCGACTCCCCGGGCGGCCTGCAGGTCTTTTTGCCGCTGCAATTCCTGCATTATTGCATCCTGTTTCGCGCGATCAACTTCGGGGTTGTCGGATAGTTGATATGTGCGGCACTCATCAGCGGCGGGGCGCGGTTCCGGGCGCGCCGCCGGCGGAACATGGCCGAGTTGCTTATTGATAATTTTGCCCCACACTATCAGAGCGGGCACAACCCCCCCCAGCGCCGCAACCAAACAACAGCAGCCAAAACCCAGCGCCGGGAGGATAATAACGCGGTAGGTAAATACGCTTGACGCGGATGTTGCAGTCGCGGCCAGCACCATGAACGCCGCGAGGAACCCGACCCCGGCCGGAAGTATTGCCCATTGCGCGGCGAATACGGCGAGGTCAGACAACGCCCCTTTTGCCGTTTCGCCGCGCCATTCTTCCCGGACGCGGGGAACCCAAGACCGCACGCCCGCGCCGGCGGTTTTGGCGGCCATACCCGCCGTTGCCGCCGTGGCTTTCGCCGTCGTCGTTGCAATCGCGCCAAATATGCTCACTTGCTATCTCCGTTCTCGTCGGCGGTGTCGTCGGCGGTATCGTCGGCGTCGTCAGTCGGCAAATCGAGCGGAATGGCGTTTATTGTGTTTTCCAGCCCATCCACCCAATCGACAACATCCATGCGCATATCATACTGCATCTGTCCGCAATTCTCTCCGGCGGGCGCGATCATTGTCGGCACATCGACAGACCGCCCGGCAGAAATCGCCCGGGCGATCAACAAAAATTCGCGCGGCGCGAGGCCTTGCCAGTAATTCGTTTCAATCGCGTCGTGGTAACGCTCCTGTTCCTGTGTCGTCGTTCGTATCCGATCCGCCACCCCGTCGGCGGAGCGCGACTTCATTGTTTCGTCATACAGCAATTTCCCCACACTTTCACTCGCGCGCTTTTGTGATCCGTGATCGTTGAGGCGCATAATAATACGGTAATCGCTTTGCGCCCACCATTGCACCTTTTTTTCCGGTTTGTCGTCGGGGATAAGTTGCGTTGCGGTCAGCATAATTATCCCCTTACTACGGGCGGTAGAGTACAGCGCCACTTCCAAATCATAATCTAATTTCACCGTATTGACTTCGTCGATCAAAAACAACACCCGGGGCGACATGGCATCAGTGTCGGTTTTTGACAGGGCGCGGCGAAGCAGGCAGGATAGCAGGACGCCGACACTTCCGCTTTGTTCTTTCGTCGCGTCGAACGGGTCAAGCAAAAACAGGAACCCCTTACGCGCGAGCAAATCGTCAACGCCCAGCGGCGCAGGACGCGCGGCGGGCGGCAGCGCCCAGCGGATAAAATCGCCCACGCCTTCGACCAGTGTTTCATACTTGCTTTGCGCCGTTTTGTTTTTGGTTTCGTCGGCGGATTCCTTTACCGCCTTCAGCATTGCGGCTATTTTGTCCAGCGCGCCGCTAACCACATTGGAGGACGCCAGACGCTTGAGGATGCTTGTCATTGTGCGCATGGCCGAGTGATACCAAAATGCGGCATCACCTGTCGTTTCCATGCGCGCACCGAGCGCGGCGGACGCGGCGACAGAAATCAACTGCGGCGCGCGGCGGAAATCGGCCAGCACATCCCAAAACGCGGAGCGTTTATCGTGCGGGGAAAGTATCAAATCGCGGTCAGCGTCGTAGTACCGCGAGCAAAACTCACCGCCTTTTTTGTCAACAACAACGGTAAGGATATCCGGCCAGCGCCCGCGAATCTGTTCGACAATTTGGAACAACAGGCGGCTTTTGCCGCTGTTTTTCGCGCCGACTACGGCGATCCCGTTAGCCAGGTCATCGAATGGCAGCCGAATCTCTTGCGCGGGGAGCAGTTTGTCAACGCCAGCGGCGGCGAACTGTCGAACGATAACCGGCAACAGCTTGTCGTCTGTCGTGCCGATAAGGACACCCCCGCCACACCGCTCCACATCCGGGACGCCTACGCGGATGATACTTTTGCCCCGGAACAGCCGGGCGGCGGCGGAAAACGGCCTATCGCGGACTATCGTAATCATGGCGAAATGCAGATTCAGCGCCGACAGGCCAAGCGCAATAATAATACCCATGCCGACCACAATCCCCGGCCAGTCGGCGAAAGGGGGAGTGCCAGCAAGGACGCCCAGCGAGGCCATAAACGACAGGACGGCAGTAATTCCCCGGGCGAATTTTATTTTGTCGTCGAACCCAGCCCCCAGCCGCCGCGCGTAGAAGAGTAGGACAGCAAACAGGCCGGCAGACAACATCCACACCAAACCCGAGAACGGCCAGAGCCAGAAAAGTATAGAGGATATGCCGTTGATAAGACGCGCGACCAAGTGGACGCCTGTATTATCTGTGTTATGCGCGGCGACTACTATCAGTGTATCACTCCACCAAGTCGCACCATGATCCGGCAACGGCGAATTGATAGCTGATAACAGACCACCAAACACAACAACAGCGCCCAGCGCGAACAGGATAACAGTCGCGCTATACACATCAGTAAACCACCCGCCCGAATGATGATTAGACATACAGCACCCCAAGCCAATAATAGGATATACGGGATAGGCGGGATCCGTGTCGTGACATTATATTACTCTTTACATATTCGGTCTGCGCCCGCGCGTTTCGCCCGGGCGGCGGGTAGGCACACCCGCGCCCCGCATTGTTTTGCGGATGCAGATTCTTATCATGTCAGACACGGAGACCCCCAGCTTGTCCGCTTCGCGGTGTATATAGTCCGCATAATTTTGCGGTAACCTGATGCTAACTGTCTCTGTTTTTGTCGCTACCCGTTTCGCTGCACTCATCGCGCCACCCTCCGATATTAGTAGTGTACCACAGTCGGCATATTTTGTCAAGCGACTTACGACGGGGTTTTGTTTGGCGGTCAACAAATCGCTTGACAAATCCCGTCGCATGTGTTATACTATTTGCAGTTGCGGGGATCATGGTAGCATAAAAGGCCACAAAAAGGCCTTGACAAAACCCCGCAGCGTGGTACAATATCAATATCACGACACAGTAGCCGCCCGCCAAAATCACGATCCACCAACCCCAACAACGACACAGACCCCGCCCGGCAAAGTCACCTATCACATGATGTAAGGCGGACGACATGGCGACGGCGGTAGCAGTCAGGGCAACCCGAGCGGTTGTAGCGACGCCGCCCGCCGTGTCTCCCGCACCCACCTCAACCGACACCCCCCGGCGCAAAGTCGGGGGGTGTCATCTTGCCGACAATGTGGCAATCCGGGCGGCATTAGCGACGGCGCGCGCGCATTACGCGGCGGGCAAACCGGCACCCCGCCCGGAGTATTCTCGCGCGGACGTGATTGAGCGGACCAAAGCAGGCACACAGCCCAAAACCCGTAACGACCGCTGGCGGCGCATTGTATCAACACTGTATGTCGATCCTTTTATGCAAATCTCGACGCTGTCCGCGCGGACGAGAATACCGCGATCCGCGCTTTGTCGCTATCTCGCCGAGCTTCGCCGGTTGGGACACCTCCAAACGGTTAAAAATCAGCAGCATCACGGGGACCCGCGAAACCGGCGGACTGGCGCGTATATCCTGCATCCGTATTGTATCGCGCTGGCCGGGCTCGACGCGCGCGAATACCGGCGGCGCGTCAAGGCGACGGGCGGGGTATTGCGGTCGGTGCGCGGGCTGGATGGCAAAAAAAACGCCCGGGCATGGCGGGCGTTTTGCCGCAGATCGAGTTTGCTTTGCCTGTGGCTTGGCATCCGTTTTTTTTCTGATAGCAAAAAACAAAATCCCATGGAATCGGAAGTTGATCCGAATAACAGCAACCCCCCTATCCTGAAGGATAGGGGGGTTGCTTGTTCAGTTTCCGACAATCGCGCGGGCGCGGTTGTCGAAAACGGCGACGGCGGTAACGGCACCGCCGACGCCGGGAAAAAGCGAAAGGGACAAAACCAAAACCGAGTTACCGGCGGGTTGTCTTGGACGCGACTGTGCGCGCTGCTGGCTGATCCGGTAGCGCTGGCGCTGGCGGCGGCGGGGGTTCGTACCGCCCCCGGGCGCGAGAAGATCCGCGCCCGAATCGGCGAGCAGCGGGCGCAGGCACTGGCGACGCGGTGCGCCGCCGGCGTCGTGGATGCGCTGGCGGAGCTTTTGGCCTACGCCGGCCGGCAGGAGCAGGCCGACCGGCAGGATATCGCATCGACTGTCCGTAGTGTCGAGACGCATGGCCTCCCGACGGTGGACGATCTCAAAAAATTATCCGACGCCCAAATCGCGCAGTGGCGGGCGAAATTGGATGCGATTGCCGATAATGCGTATCAGATTGGCGACTACACGCAGCGCCAAACAATCGACGCCATGGTGATTGCGATTGCGCGCGAGGACAACGAGCGTCGCGCCCGCCGAATGGGCGCGCCGGATAGCGACAAAATGCGGCCAATCACGCGGGCGGAGTGGGAGCGGAAAAAACTGCTGACCGAAATATGCAATCTCATGCGCGACAAGACCGACCCCGCGCGACTGGCGCGATTGCTCGATGCTGTGCGCTCGATGCCGGCGGACGCATGCCCGGTGCGTTCGCGCTGGGCGCGCCGCGCGGCGCGCGGCGACGAGCGCGCCGCGACGGCGGTACGCTGGCTCGACGGTATTTACAATTCGCCTACCACAAACCGTTAGATTAGTCCACTTGACAAAACGCACGAAATATGGCGGGAATATAGGCACTTTGACCATCAGTTATAAAAATTCTCACCGTCGGGGGAGCTCGTTATAAGTGTATTATTTGCAAATACCGCTTGACAAATAACGGCTTATCTGGTATAATATTAGTGTCAGACGGGGGAAAACAAGCAACGCCCCGCCGACAAAAGCCCGGAGACGGGCAGGAGGATACGGAAAATGGCGATAACGACAGGGATTGAAAGAATTAAAGCAATCGTTGCTACAGCTCGGACCAATCGCGATGCTCGGCGCATGTTCAGGGGGTCGGCGCTGAATCCTTTGTCGGCAGTGGAAATTGCGATTGCCAAAAAGGCGCAAGCGCGAGCGCTTGCGGCCGATATTGACAATCCGAAAGTTATTGGTCGGGTCGAAAACTTGTTGATTGGTCGCCGGCGATGGGTGTGCTTTGGGGGGACTTGGCGGAAATTGATCGTTGATCGGGATAATCGGGGATATTATTTCGATGACCGTTCCGGCAAGATTTCTTTTTCTGATTGTGAGTTTTACGTGACGAGATCTAAAAATCATCCTGTTGTCAGACGCGCGGCGGCTGGGGGGGACGACCATGACAACCAACAATAATATTTGCTTTACCTCCGGGGATAAGTGGCTGAACAGCGACCATCGTTTTCACAACTGGGCGTACAAATTCACCGGCGCGGGCGTCGATATCAACAATCTTTTTGTTCGTGGCACCGCTGGGGAATTTGTCAAATTTTCCGCCGAAGTTGCGCTGGGCGATGATGATTTCCTTATCGTCGCATCACAGACTGGCTCGCGCGCGCATCATTATTATGATTATGTTTTTGTCGCGCTTGGCGGCGGCGGCGAGGCGGTGGATATTTTTCAGCGCGCGGAATTTGGCAAACTTTTCCGGCGGCTGGCGAAGGCCGGAAAATTGACAGCATCGCAGTACACGCAGGCAATGGGGTCCGACACATCGCGGATGTTGGCGTGGGCGTGGGCTTGGGCGAATGGCTTGTCTAATTTTGGCGAGACCCCGGCCAAAAACGCGCCGGCGGAATCCGCGCCGGCTGCGGTCGCCGAAGATTTTGCGGATTATATCGTTCGGCGGGCGGCGTAAAAAATATCCCCCGCCGCCAAATGGCGGCGGGGATTTTGGGAGTCGAAATATGATTATCGCGATTATTTTTGCCGTAGGTGCTGGACTGATTGGTGTTGGCGCTGGTGTTTTGCGGATGGTGCTGGCATGACGACCCCGCGCAAATACGGCAATGCGCGGCTGCTGGCCGCGCTGCATCGCGCCATCGAGCGCGACCGCCATACGCTGGTCCGTGAGCTGGCGTATGATCCGGTGCTGCTGGCGCTGGCGACCAGTGTCGTCGCCTGTGCCGCCGGGAGCAATCCCAAACCGTTCACGCAGGCCGAGCGCGCCCGCCGGCGCGAACGGCTGGCGGTTGCCCGGAAAAAGCGCTGGCCGATCGAACCCCCTGCCCCCCCTGCCCGGCCGGGACGGCCGGGCCGCCCCCCCGGGGGCGGGTCCGGGGCGCAGGGATCGAAAAAATAGGACGCCCGCAAATCCGGGCGAAAAAAATAGCCGACCCATCGGCGCAAGGAGATAGAACTTATGAGCAACGACGAAAAAGTGCAGTGGCTGAAATTTGCGATTGCGGTACAGGAGGCGTCATTGACGGCGCACCGGCGCGCGTTCGACGACGCGCTCAAGGCGGCGGGTGTCGTAATCGACGGCGACGGGCAAACCCGTGCCGCAAAAATCGACGATGTACGGCGGGAGTGGATGCCCGAGATCGAGCGCAAAAAAGAGACAATCGCGCGCCTGCAGGCGGAGTTGCGGGCGGCCGAAAAAATCGCGGCGTAAAATAACCGGAGAACCCGGACAAAAGGAGAAGAACTATGAGCAACGACCTTGTAAAAAAAACGCGGGCCGCGCTGGCGGCGCTGGACAAAAACGCGACGGCCGAAAACGCGAAAATCACGCGCGAAATTGACGGACTGCGCGCCGAAATCGGCGTGCTTGAAACCCGGCGGAGCGCGATTAAAACCGCGACCGAAAAGCAGCGGACCGCATTGACGGCCGCCCTCGCGGCGCTGGAAAGCGCCGGCGAAATCGCCGGCCGCCCGGCGCGCAAGCGGTCGCCGAAGCCCGCGTCGGCGACACCGACACCGGCACCGGCAACACCGGCGGCGCAGCCGGAGCCGGGGCCCCGCCCGTGAATGCCTGCATGAGCTACGACATAGAGATTGAGACGATTATTGATTTGATCGTTACTCGGCGGAAGGCGATGAAAATAAGTCGCGCCGCGGTCGCGCGCGCGTTGAAAATTTCTGATCGGTACATGGCCGAGGTTGAGGATGGTTCACGTTTTTTGACGCCGGTCCATGCCGCGATACTCGAAAGGATATTGGGTTATCCGGCCGGCACGATCAGTTTTCAGCAGTTGTCGTGCAACAGTTGACGTTGCGAGCAGGACAGCCGACCGGGGGCGAAAACCCCCGGCGGGCTTTTTTTGCCTTGACATTTTTCGCCCGCCCGTGGTATAAAAACGCCGGGAGGGGAATAGGCGAAAGCCAAACCCCGTGAGTAAAACCGAATAAAAAAAGGAGCGCAATTTTGCGCTCCCCGTCTTGCGCGCTGGTGGATTGTCCAAAAAAATTGGGCTCCCCCCGGCTCCCTGTGCCAACAGGGACTGCATTAGCCGGGGGGTGCGCCCGCCAATGGAAATATACCACAACCCCAGCGGGGCGTCAAGCCCCGATCCCGAAAAAATCGCAGCGCTAAATAAACAACTTTGGCTCAATCGCCGCGCGGCCGGTCTATCACGGGCGGACGCCAAACTAATAGCCACTATCGCACACATCCCTGTCCTGACAATCGAAACCCTGGCCGGCCGGACCCGTACAAGTCGCCGGACGGTACAAATGCGGCTTGCCCGACTAATCGCACGGGGCATCGTGATTGTAATCCGGCAAATCCGCCCGGATGGCGGCGATTGCGCGCCTGTGCGTCTAATCAATCCGGCGTGGCTTGCGCAGCATGCCGGGACGGCTGCCGCCGCGGACTATCGCGCCCGCGCCGGTCTTTTGGCCCGCCGCGCGGCGCGGCGCGGGGGGGCGCAGTTTGCCGGGGTTATATCTCTTTTCCTGCGGAAAAGAGAAACAGAACATTGCCGAACAAGGAAATGCCCTGCTAATCGCAGGGAGGAACGGCAAAAACCACTGCCGGCGGTAATCGCGGAACGACTTGCGACCATCGGCGTCAAGCCGGAAACCATCGCCCAACTGCCGCGCTATCACTCGCCCGAGGCGATCCGCGACGCGCTCGACTACGCCGCCGCCGCCCCTCGCGGCGCGCGGAACGCCGCCGGGTATTTTGTCGCGGCGCTTCGCGGCCAGTGGGCGCGCTGGAAAGTTGAAATCACCAACCTCGACCGTGCACGCGCCGCCGATTGCTACGCCGACGCCGGCGGCCGTTGTCCCGTCCGGGCGGGCGACAGCAGCAGCAAGGAATACTGCCCCGCCTGCCCCCATTGTGTTGAATTGGTGTGGGTGGCGGGCGATTCGGCGGGGCGAAAATCCGCCGCGCCTGTGATCCCGGTCAGGCGGACAACCGCCGAAGACATTGCAAACGCCGCCGCGATCATTACCGCTTGGCGGGCGAAAAACGCAGCCCGCCAGGCGGACAACTAACGCGCGTTCCGGCCCCCCGCCCTGCTATCGGGCGGGCGGGAACCCGGCTAAAAATCCCCGGGCGCGCGCCGTTGTGCGCGCCCGGGAAACCCCCCCCCGCCTGCTGCCGTGGCGGGAGCCTCCGCCCGGCATCATCCTTGCGCGACGAGCAAGGATTCGGCGGGTAACTTCCCGGCGCTCAACGCGCCGGCGGAACATTTGGAAGGCGCAGCCCGCCATGCGGCGGGCAAGGTAAAAAACGAAACCCCCAGCCCGGCTGCGCCGGGCAAGTGTTAATTACGCCGTCAAAACTTGCGCGCGTATGCGCGCTGATTTTTTTGCCGTTACACTTGTCCGGCATCGCCGGACTGACGCCCCCGCCGCTCCACCGCCCGCGCAAACCGCGCGGGCGACCTCGCGGCCCCCGTTCACGGGGGCGGGGCCGGTCTCGCGACCGGGAACCCCGCGCCCTGCCGCATCATCGCACCGGGCGCGCGCATCGTGCGCGCTTGATCCCGGCCGCGATCAAGCGGCTGCCGCTACTGCGCTACCGGCTGCGCTCCGCTTCCGCTACGCCGCATCCGTCCGCTTGCCGCCGGCACCGGGCGCGGTAGCCAGCAGCCACACCCGAACCCACACCCGAACCCACACCCGAACCCACACCCGAACCCACACCCGAACCCACACCCGAACCCACACC
>Ga0116170_10002351_pt1 | contig 18282 bp, 13 predicted proteins | sample AD_JPNHW1_MetaG_FD_89797 | JGI IMG/M metagenome (GOLD analysis project Ga0116170, IMG submission 89797) | Active sludge microbial communities of municipal wastewater-treating anaerobic digesters from Japan - AD_JPNHW1_MetaG | ecosystem: Engineered > Bioreactor > Anaerobic > Digestate | place...
TCGACATAACGCGCGGGGATCGGCTTCCCGGTAATTCGGCGGGCCGCGTCGACCATCTCGGTCGCGCTGACGCCGCTCTCGCTGCCGAGGTTAACAGTAATGCTCTCGCCTTTCGTCGAGATGTACTTGAGGGCGTTGACGTGGGCCTCGGCGAGGTCCGATACGTGGACATAGTCGCGGATGCAGGTCCCGTCGCGCGTGTCGTAGTCCTGCCCGAATATCTGCAGTTTCTTTCGCCAGCCCATCGCGACTTCCATCACGATCGGGAGCAGGTTTTGCGGATTCCGCTCGATGCCGTAGAGACGGCCCTCGGGATCGTAGCCCGCCGCGTTGAAGTAGCGAAGCGCCGCGAATTTAATCCCGCGGATTCGGTCGTACCAGCCGAGGAAGCGCTCGATCTCGAGCTTGGTAAAGCCGTAAAAGCTTTCGGGGTTCGTCGGGTGCTTTTCATCTATCGGGATGTACGCGGGCTGGCCGAAGATCGCCGCGGTCGAGGAAAATACGACGTTGCGGCATCCGTGCCTGCTCGCCGCGTTGAGGATGTTGATGGTGCCGGAGATGTTATTGACGGAATACTTTTCGGGCTCCGCCATCGATTCCCCAACCGCCTTGAACGCCGCCAGATGCACGCAGGCGTCGAAACCGCGCGCGAAGGCCGCGTCGACGTCGTCGGCGTGGCGGATGTCGCCGGTAATGAGAGGGGCATCGGGAAATAGATTGCAAAGCTGACCGGTCGACAGATTGTCGAAAACCGAAACGTTATGCCCCGCGGCGAGCATTGCCTTGACCACGTGACTGCCGATGTATCCGGCGCCGCCTATGACGAGTACTTTCATGACTGAGTTCCCTCCAGTTGTAAAACGATCGATTCCCACTGAGCGGAAAGTTCCGCGGCGAGTTTATCCAGGCGTTCGATCTCGGCCTGCACGGCGCGGCTTTTCGCCCCGTCGGAATATACGGCGGGATTCGACAATTCGGCTTCCCGCTCTTTTTTTTGCGTTTCCGCCGCGTCGATCTCGCCGAGAAGGCGCGCTTCCTCGCGCTCGAGCTTTCGCCTTTCGGCCTTTGCTTTTTTCTCTTCCTCGTACGAGGAAACACTCGCCGAACGCTGGGGGGTACCCGACTGGGCTGAATTGGCCGGTTTCGCGGCTGGCTTCGCCGCGGGCTTACCGCCGCCGCTCCCCTGCACGACCCCGGCCTCGGGCTCGATGCCGGCCGCCTCGCGCTCGACGCGCTCGGCGTAATAGCGATAGTCGCCGGGGAAATTCCTGACGCGCGACGGGATGCCGCCGCCCGAGGCGGTCAGTTCGAGCACGCGGGTCGCGAGTCCCTCGATGAATCCGCGATCGTGGCTGACGAATATGATCGAGCCCTCGAAACGCCTGAGCGCGTCGAGGAGCACGTCCTTCGAATGAAGGTCGAGATGGTTGGTCGGCTCGTCAAGGATCAGGAGATTGATGGGCTTAAGCAAAAGCCGCAGTAGGGCAAGCCGGCTCTTCTCGCCTCCCGAAAGGACGTTCACGGACTTGAATATATCGTCGCCACGGAAGAGGAAGGCGCCGAGCATATCGCGGAGGCGCGGTATTAGCGCCGTCGGGGCCTCGGCCTCGAGGGTTTCGATGATGCTCGCGGAGCCCGTTAGGAGCTCGGCGTTGTCCTGCGAAAAGTAGCCCGCGGCGACGCCCGCGCCCGGGGTTATCGTTCCCTGGAAATCGCCGTCAACGCCCGCGAGGATCCTCAGTAGGGTCGACTTACCCGCGCCGTTCCTACCGACGACGACGAGCCGCTCGCCCTTCTCGAGCACCAGGTCTAGGTTCTCGATAATCGGCCTTGCGCCGTAATGCTTGTAGAGCGCGGTCGTTGTAAGCACGAGCCGGCCGGTATGCGGCGCCGGGGGAAAGCTGAAATGGATCTTCTTCATGCTTTCCGGGATCTCGATCCGCTCCATCTTCTCGAGCATCTTGATCCGTTCCTGCACCATCGCGGCCTTAGTCGCCTTGTAGCGGAATCGCTCGATGAGAGCCTCGGCGCGCGCGATCTCGTCCTGCTGTTCCTCGTAGCGCTTGACGAGCGAGACGAGCTCGGCCTCGCGAACGCGCTCGTATTGGGTGTAGGTACCGGCATACCGCTTAAGGTCGCCGCCGAAAAGCTCGTAGACCTCGTTGACGGTCACGTCGAGGAAATAGCGGTCATGGCTAACGATCAGGAAGCCGCCGGTAAAATCGCGGAGCCATCCCTCGAGCCAGGAGCGGGCCTCGAGGTCGAGGTAGTTAGTCGGTTCGTCGAGGAGAAGGATGTCAGGCCGCTCAAGGAGGACCTTGGCGAGCGCGATGCGCATCTGCCAGCCGCCCGAGAATTCGTCGACGGCGCGATCGAAGTCGAATGGCGAAAAGCCAAGGCCTAGAAGCATTTGCTCCGAGAGAGACCTTCGGCGATGCCAGCCCGAATCGTCGAGCTCCGCCTGCGCCGCGTGATGCTCCTCCACGAGACGCGCGACCTTAGCGGGGTCGCCCGTCGCGCCTATCGATGCAAGTTCGTCGCCGAGGGAATCGATGCGCGCGACGAGCTCGAGGCCGCGTGAAAAGGCCGTCTCGGTCTCTTCCATAAGTTTTCGCCCGGAGTGAACGATCCCCGACTGAGGAAGGTAGGAAACGCGGGTGCCTTTCTGTATCGCGCGGTCGCCGCCGTCGGGCTTTATCGTCCCGGCGAGCACCTTCATTAGCGTGGATTTACCGGAGCCGTTCGCGCCGGCAAGGGCGGCCTTCGTGCCGGACGCGAGGTTCAGCGAGACGGCCCGAAGGATGTCGCGGTCGCCAAAGGCGAGCGAAACGCGGGAAAATTGGACGAATGCCATTACTGCCCGTCCCCTTGCGCTTTCTCCGGTTTGAAGAACATAACGGTCGGCGAGAGATTTCTGGCTTTCACGATAGAGTCATCGATATTCGAGTCGCTGACGAATTCGAGCTTTAGCCCGTCTTTCGAAACGTCGTAGAGGAAGGTGATCCATGCCGAGGTGGACTCGAAACGGAACGAGATAGCGCCGTCGTACTCGCCCGAAAGCGAGTCGTCGAGGAAACGGCGAATCGCGACCTCGCCGCCGGCTCCCGCCCCCGAGGGGATGATGGAAGGGGAAAGAAGCTGATAGCCGCTCCATAGGAATTTACCATTTGGTAGGAGCTGCAGCACGCCGTAGTTTCCGGACGCGAAACGGGGGCCTGAGCCGCGGATCTTCGCGAGAATCTCCGCGCGCCGTTCCTTTTCGGCCGCAATGACGGAATCCGGCGCGGCGAGGTTTGCGTAGTATTCCGCGTGGGGCATCCCGTTCGCGTCGGTGTATTGCACGAGGATGGAATCGGCGCGGCGAACCTGCGCGACGAGGCTTGAGCCCTCGAACCGATACGTTCCGTCGGCGTTCTTGACGATTGAAGTATAAGGGAAGCTCTGAAGACCCTCGGCGGAAACGATGCGCGCGATCCCGGTGTCCTTGCCGACGAAAAAGCCCCATTGGGGATCCATTCGGTCAAGGTCGATCTTGTCGGTCTCGATCATCGTGCGGTACTCCTCGGGGTACCAGCCGCGCGAAAGGAGAATCTCAAGGGACTCGTCGGGACCGGAATCGGTGGCGACCGTCATACCGGCGCCGCCCTCGCGCTCGTCGAACAGGGTTAGGTTATAGGAGAAGCACCAGCCTATCGCTCCGTCGTCGGTCATGACCTCGAGCCAGTCGCCCTCAAGCGGGGAATTACCCGCGAGCACGGGCGAACCCTCGCCTTTTTTCAGGATCTTGACTTTCTGGGCCTCGCGCAGGCGGTAGACCTGCCGCGCGGTATTCTCGGGCTCCGCGCGGATCGGCAGGCCGTCCAGCTTGACCGTCGCGTAGGAATGGCGGTACTCGGCAAGAGAGGCCGCGGCCTTTTTGGCGGCGGACTTTGAGCGATGCAGCGTCAACTGCCAGAGGGGAAGCTCGATGCGCTTTCTTGAGCCATTGCCCACGCCGACGACGTAAACCTTCCCGATATTCGATTGGATAAAAACGGGCACGATGTCGCCCGCGGAAAGGTTATACTCGGGCACGGACCAATTCAGCACGCCGTATCCGATAAGCCCGGTGCATGACGAAAAGAGGAATCCGGCCATGGCCATGATGAGCAGGAAACGCGCGGTCCTGCCGCGATTCGTGACATTCATTTGAACAGGATAACCGATAGCCGCCTACTTTTCAATAAGGCGCCCGTCGAGCCTCAGGCACGCGGCCCAATAGCACAGAAAGAACCTGAACGGCTCAAGGCGGCGAAGGTCGCTGTCCAGGACGGAACCGATGAGCAGGGCCGAGCGAAGCCCCGTTCGTCCCTTGCGTCGATCCGCCGCCCACCGAAACAGGCGGGTTTCAGACTCAGGGTCGGCGATAAAGGAACGCAGCATGGCCGCGAACTCGCCATCGTCCTCGATCATCGACGCGCGATTCTTTCCGCGCGAAATAAGCAGTCCCTCGTCGAGGGCGTCCTGGATAATCGAGGCTGCGCGCGTTCTATCCGAGACGTATTCGCCGTAGGCGTAGAAAAAGCCCTTTGGAATTTCCATGATGAAGGCCAGCGCGAGAATCGCCTCGTCAGCCACGTGCGGGGGCAAATCCTCCCGCCTTAAAAGGGCGATCAGAATCGGTATGGCGGAAGGCGAGCGAAACACCTCCATCGCCTGGACGCCGCGGGAAAGAGTAAAGCTCTCGCGCGCCGTTTCGAGCGCGGTGCCTATCGCGATCAGGCTGTCGTCGTCGTTCAATCGCGCGAGGGCGAGCATCGACTCGCCGACGAGCCGATAATCGGCGCTCCCCATCGCCTTACGAAGCGCGGGGATCGCGGTTCGAACGCCGAATTTGCCGATGAGCATGGCAGCCTTGTCCGCCGTCGCAAACTCGCCGCAGGAGAGCTCGCGTATCAGACAGTCGCGGAGGCTGCCGCCAAGGCGATCCATCGACTCAACCGAATGAAGGGCGCCGAGACGAACGTCGATGAGCGGCGAGGATAACCGCTGGGCAAGGCTCTCGGAAGAGACGGGCGACGCCGTCTCGCCGAGCTCGGCGATGATGCGGGACTCGTTATCGGGGTTGTCGTTGGCGTCAAGTTTTCGTAAAAGCGTCAGCGCGCGCATATCCCTCGGCGAAAAAAGCACGGCAAGGCTATCGCGCACGGGATAGCTTCCGAGGTCCGGCAGGCCACGCTGAAGGTAAATGCCGAGGGCGACGATCGCGGCGCTGATCGCGAAAAACGTCCTGAACGACGCGAGCGGGTCGAACCCAATCCCCGCGAGGGCATCGAGAAGGAGACCGCCGGCCGCGGAACCTATCGCGCCCGTTCCGCCAAGAACGAAGTAATAAAGCATGCTCAGGTCCATCACTTCCTCGCGCGAGACCATCGCGAAGAAATACGTCTGGGCCGCGCTCTCCTGCCCCGCAAACCCCATATTCGTCACGGCCGAAAGCGCGCATAAAAAGACGATCGGAAAGACTATGCCGCCGATACCCGGCGAGACGATGGCGGGTACGAGGCTCAGGCAGCTGACGGCCGCGAAGATGACGTACATCGGCTTCGCGCCCAGGCGGTCGATCGTCAGCCTCATGACAGCGCCCATTAGAATCGCGCCGAGGCTCGAGCAGATGGTGAACACGGTGACGATGCCGTCCGTCTGGCCGTACACGCCCTTGCAGTACACGATGATAAATGGGCGGGCCATGCCGATGCCTAGCCCGATGACGAGATAGCTCGCCATGAACCGGGCGAACGGGCCCTGCTTGAATCTTTCCGCGACGAGCTCGACGAAGCCCGGACGTGTCGCCGTGGCGGATGGGGAGGCGGTTGCCCCCGCGACGCCTGAGGCCTCTGCCGAGCCCGATCCCGACACTGGTTCGGGAAGCCGATATAAAAGCGCGGACGCGACGATTCCCGTCGCGATTCCGACGACGATGACGAGCCAGTATGTCCAAATGCCCGAATCCTTCCAGAGAAGGAGCGCGAGCAAGGCGGTCGCGGCGAGCGCAGTCGCGTTGTTGATGAGCGATAGCCGAACGATATACTCGCCTCGGTCGCGACCTGGCGCGAGGCTTCCGATCACGGGGTTATTCGCGATGAGCCCTGCCCCCCGAAAAAAGTTGAACGCGAAGACGCACAGCACGAGCGTCGCGAGGGCGATTGCCGTATGGCCCGAGCCAACAAGCCAGGGAACGGACAACAGGGGAAGAAGCGACCAGTTGCGATACATCCAGTTGTTCGCGAAGGTCTTGACGAGGCCGTTTCGGGGAAGCAGAAGCTTGCCTATTGGGATAGAAAAGAACGAGAGGTACATGAACGCGCCGAGCATGCCGACGACGGTGCTGGACGCGCCGAGCGCGAGCGCGAAAAGGGTTATGGTGTTCCCCGTCACGAGCGCGAAGGAGAATGAATTGATCGCGCTGTAGGAATCGAACACCCGGCGGCCGCGCTTGATGCGCCAAGTGGACAGTTGCTCACCCATTCAAACTATTGTATCTTCTATACATGAAACAGACAACCATACCCAAGCGTTCGGAAGTCGCCGCAGGCGATAAATGGAACCTTGATTCACTTTTCGCGGGCGACGCCGCATGGAACGAAGCCCTCAAGGCATTCTCACTCACCCCTTCCGCGATTAACGCGTACAAGAAAGCGTTCGACGACGACACCCTCCCGCTCGACGATTTCGCAGAGTGCCTCCGGGCTTACGCCGACGCGGACCGCGCGGCGGAACGCATTGGGAATTACGCCTCGCTCAAGAAATCGGCCGACGAGACCGATTCCGCGAACCTCGACATGTGGGGTCGGTTCATGATGGCCGTAAGCGCCTTCTCCGCGGAGACGAGCTGGCTCGAACCCGCGATTATCGCGATGGACGAGAAAAAACTCGCTACGTGGATAAAGGAAGAGTCGAAGGGAAAGCTCGAGCCCTACGCGATATGGCTCGAGAAGATGCTCCGCATGCGGCCGTACGTCCTCTCCGAGCGGGAAGAGCGCATCTTCGCGCTGGAGATGGAGGCGTCGCAGACGCCGCACGACGCGTTCTCCGCGCTCACGAACGCCGATATTGATTTCGGGACGGTCGACGCGGGAAACGGCCCGGAGCCGCTATCGCAGACGACGTTCACCAAATTCCTCGAAAACCCGAACCGCGCGGTCCGCGAGGATGCCTACCGAAAATTCTACTCAGGATACGAGGCGCACAAGAACACCATAGCGGCCCTCTACGCCGGAAGCGTCAACCGCGACGTCGCGAACGCGCGCATCCGCGGCTATGAGTCGTCGCGCGCGATGAAGCTCTTCCCCGATCGCGTCGACGAATCCGTATACGACAATCTCGTCACCACCGTGCGCGCGAATCTCGGTCCCCTCCATCGCTATTACGCTCTGCGCAAAAAAGCCCTCGGACTCGACGAGCTCAGGCACTGGGACGTGTACATCCCGCTCGTCAAGGACGTCAAGCGCGTAACCCCCTACGGAGAGGCGGTCGACCTAATCGGAAAGGCGCTCGCGCCGCTCGGCGACGAATACGTCGAGACGATCTCGAAGGGCTTTCTGGGCGGCTGGGTAGACCGTTACGAGAACAAGGGCAAACGCTCCGGAGCCTTCTCGTCGGGAGCCTTCGACGGCGACCCCTACATATTGATGAACTACAAGGACGACGTGCTTCGCGACGTCTTCACGCTCGCGCACGAGGGCGGACACTCGATGCACAGCAAATACTCCGCGGCGAACAACCCGTACATGTCCTACGACTACACGATCTTCGAGGCCGAGGTCGCGTCGACCTTTAACGAGGACCTACTTTTCCGACATCTGCTCGCGCAGGCGACGGACAAGAAGATGAAGGCCTATCTCCTCTCGACACGGGCGAGCGACATACTCGCGACGCTATACCGGCAGACGATGTTCGCGGAGTACGAACACGCCACGCACGCGCTCGTCGAGGCGGGCTCTCCCCTGACCGTCGACCTCCTCCGCGCCGAATACCGAAAGCTTCTCGAGGCCTATTTCGGCCCTGACATGAGGCTCGAGGACGTGAGCGACCTTGAGGGCTTGCGGATTCAGCATTTCTACAGCTCGTTCTACGTGTATAAATACGCGACGGGAATCTCGGCCTCGCTCGCGCTCGCCGAGCGCGTGTGCTCCGGCGGAAAGCAGGAGCGCGAGGACTACTTCAAGTTCCTGAAGTCCGGCGGGTCGCGCTACCCGATCGATTCCCTCCGCGTCGCGGGCGTCGACATGGCAAGCCCCGCGCCGGTCGAGGCCGCGTGCCGCGCCTTCGCGAAAATCGTCGACGAGCTCGAAGTTCTTCTCAAAGAATAAAAAAAATACCCGCGAGGGGCGCGAGCTCCCCGCGGGTATATCATTCGAGGCGCGCGCGAATTACTCACGACGCGCTCCTGCAAGACGCGACTATTTGTCCCAGCCGTTTTTCGCCAGTCTGAAGCCCTGCCCGTTCTCAAGGGCGCCGGGCAATGTCCCGAACTCCCCGCCGATCTGCAGGCGATACGCGTTTCCGATCCAGCTGCCGCCGCGCACGACGCGCTTACCCTCGGACGTTGTCTCATCCCCGCCGAATTGGTCGTAGCACCACTCCCACACGTTACCGCTCATGTCGTAGACGCCCAGATGGTTCGGGGAAAGGGTTTTGACGGGCGACATGGAATTGAGGGAGAATACCGCGTACCCGGCCGACCAGGTTTCCTGATTGTAATTCTTCTCGCTTCCGCTCGGGTTGCATCCGCTGTTCCATTTCTCGCCGTCGATATAACGCGCGGTAAGCTCCCATTCGTCCGTTCCAGGAAGTCTGAATCCAGTCGCCGCGCGGTTAAGGAACGTTTTGTCCCCGTTCTTCTCGAGATCAAGCACGGACGTGATTTTCACGGAAAGCGATTCGTCCGAATAGTAAACGGGAACAAGACCCAAATCCTCGGAAAGGGCGTTACACCAAACGACAGCGTCGCGCCTGCTTACGTATTCCGCGGGCAAAGTTGCCTTTCCGTTCGATCGCACTTTATCGTAGAAGACATAGCCTTTCTGCGAGGCGCGTTTAGCGACCGTAAGCCACAGCCCTTCGGTAACCTCGGTTTCGCCGATTAGGAACTTCTCGTCGACGCGCGTCGCGCCGGGAACGTCGGTGCATCCACCGGGTGCGACGCCCGCGGGGACCTGTTTCATGTTAAAGGAAGACGTCTTCTTTTCGTCGATCGAGTACGTAAAAGTCACCGTCCCGATTCCTTTATAGGATGGATGCTTGATCTGAAGAAGAGGGACAAGCTTGGGAAAGGAAACGACAAGCGCGAAAATCGTCAGCAGGACGAGCGGAATCGCGGTCTGTATAATTGCTTTGCGCGAAATTTTTTTTCTCAAGGGAATCCTCCGGTTTTTTATCGCAGTCGGGCACGAACGCGCCTGAACGCCTACAACTGTACTATGATAGATGCGAAAACTCAAGAACCCGACGCCGAAGACCCGATGGGAAAAATCGCGCGGGAGGATTTTGGCATCCCGTACGTTTTCCCCTGGCAGCGCCTCGTCATGGCGAATATCGTCGACGCCGTCGAGGCCGCGTGCGCGACTACGGAAACGGAGATCGAGGACGACGTAACGCGCGACGAGGACGGCGCGCTTAGGGGAAGGCAGATAGTCCTCCTTCCGACGGGCGCGGGTAAATCCCTATGCTTTCAGGCGCCCGCCCTCATCCTCCCCGGGCCGACGCTCGTGATATACCCGTTGCTCGCGTTAATGTCCGACCAAACGAGACGCATGGCGGAGCGGGGAATCGCGCCGGCGATTTTTAGGGGCGGTCAGGATCGGGAGGAACGGGAACGTCAACTCGCGCGACTTGAGGGACGCGATGGGCTGCCGCCCGCGAAGCTCGTCATCGCGAACCCCGAGGTTCTTTGCGCAAACGGCGACGGCGACACGGGCATCCTTGCGCGAATCGCCGCGATGGGCGTCAGCCATCTCGCGGTGGACGAGGCGCACTGCGTCGCGGATTGGGGCGACAGCTTTCGCCCGTCGTATCTCGAGCTCGGTAAGATCATCGACAGGCTCTCCCCGCCGGCCGTAACGGCCTTCACCGCGACCGCGTCGCCGCCCGTCCTCGAGCGAGTGTCCGAGGTACTGTTCGGCGGAAGGGCGCACGTCGTCCGGGGTGCTTCCGATCGGCCCAACATCTCGTATTCCGTGCGCCGCTGCGTGCCGAAGGAACCTGCCCTGCTTCTCGAGGCCGCGAAAAGAAAAAGGCCATTGGTCGTGTTCTGCGCGACGCGCGGAGGGACGGAAAGATCCGCTATCCTTCTCGGCTCGACATTTGGAATGGACAAGGTTCGCTTCTACCACGCGGGACTTACCCGAGAGGAAAAGACGGCCGTCGAGGGCTGGTTTCACGGGAACGGGGACGCCATACTGTGCGCCACCTGCGCTTGGGGAATGGGCGTCGACAAAAAGGACGTAAGGACGGTGATTCACCGCGACGCGCCGCCGTCAGTCGAGGCGTACGCGCAGGAAGCAGGGCGCGCGGGAAGGGACGGAGAACGCGCCGAGGCCGTGCTGATATGGGGACCGGACGACGCGCGCAGGCTTACAAGATTGCCCGATTCGCAGAGGTCGCGGGCGATGGCGCTCGTCGAGCTCGCAGACGGGACTCGATGCAGGCGGGAGGTAATCCTTGAGGCGCTCGGGGAGCCGGAGGGACGGTCCGGAGACGGCGAAAGGGTCGCGTGCGCGGGATGCGACGTGTGCGACGGGATCGCGACGAAGGGTACTGGCGACGAGGACCTTGTCCTCGATTACGTCGACGCGAACCGCAGATGCTTCGAAAGGGACGAGATCGCCAACGCGCTGTGCGCTCTCGGTAACGAGGACTCGCGCGAGCGGTTCGGCTTCGTCGCATGGAAGAGATCGGACTTCACGATGATCATGGGAGAGCTTGAACGTCGGAATAGAATTCGGGAAATAGGCTATTGGCCACTCAAGGGGAAAATCACCGTCACTTCTTCTTCTTTTTCTCGGGCGTTTTCGGCGCGGCTTTCGACGTGGGCTCCTCTTCGTTCTCGGGCGCTTCCTCATCGCTCTCGCCCTCGGTTTCTTTTTTTTGCGCGACGGGCGCGGGCTTGCGCGCCTTTGGCCTCTTCGGCGCCGGAGGGCGCTTCCGATAGTACACCACGTAGTTGACTACGCTGAAATATAAAACGATGACGATCGTCACGCCGATGACATAGGGGGAGAGTATCACGGCCTTGATTATGCTAAGCAGTTGGTCGAACTTCATGATACCATCCAATATCGGCAACCAAGGGTCGGCGCTTGACCTCTATCGCGCGAGCGTACTAGGATAATCCCATGACAGGAATCATCGACTATAACGCGGGCAACATCCGCAGCGTTGAGCTCGCCCTCCTCTCGTTGGGGACCGAGTATCGAATCTCGAAGGATCCGCGCGACCTTAAGTCGGTGGACCGCGTGATTTTCCCCGGTGTCGGCGAGGCGCATTTCGCCATGAGGGAACTCAAGGCGACGGGATACGACTCGTTTCTCCGCGACTGGGCCGCTTCCGGAAAGCCGCTTCTCGGCGTATGCCTCGGCTCCCAAATCATATTCGAGCATTCCGAGGAACGCGACACCGATTGTCTCGGGCTCCTCCCCGGCGTCGTGCGCCGTTTCCCGAAGGACTTCGCCGCGCGCGGACTGAAGATCCCGCACATGGGATGGAACGACATCCAGTACCGAAACGGCGGCTCTCGCCTATTCGACGGAGTCCCGGAAGGCTCGGACTTTTATTTCGTCCACTCGTATTACATGGCCCCGTCGGACGAGTCGATCGTGACCGCGACCGCCGACTACGGATTCCCCGTGCCCTGCGCGGTCCGCAAGGGAAACATCGAGGCGGTTCAGTTCCATCCGGAAAAGTCCGCGGAATTCGGGCTACGCATACTGGCGAATTTTACCGGGGGCGCGACATGCTGAAGAAACGCATCATCGTCTGCCTTGACGTCAAGGACGGCAGGACGACCAAGGGAATCAAGTTCCTCAATAACGTGGACATCGGCGACCCTGTGGAGATGGCCGCCGAGTACTATCGGCAGGGCGTCGACGAGCTGGTGTTTTACGACATCATGGCGTCGGCGCGCGACAGGGGTCCCACGCTCGACCTGATCAGGCGAGTCGCCGAGACAGTGCACATCCCGTTCTGCGTTGGCGGCGGGATCTCGAGCGTCGACGACATCCGCAACACTATACTCGCGGGCGCGGAAAAGGTCAGCGTCAACTCGCCCGCGGTCCGCAACCCCGCGCTCATCACCGAGGGCGCGAACATCTTCGGCGCGCAGTGCATCGTGCTCGGCATGGACGCGAAGCGCGACGCGGCGATGCCATCGGGGTATCGCGTGTTCGTGAACGGGGGACGCGTCCCGACGGATTTCGACGCGCTTGAGTGGGCAATCCGCGCGGAGGGTCTTGGCGCGGGGGAGATAGTGCTTAACTCGATCGACGCCGACGGCACGCGCGACGGCTACGAGATTACGCTCACGTCAATGATCTCGTCGCACGTCGGCATACCGGTCGTCGCGTCGGGCGGCGCGGGTACCACGCGTCACATGGCCGAGGTACTCACCGCTGGAAAGGCGGACGCCGCGCTCATCGCGTCGATGGTGCACTCGGGCGACTTTACGGTCGGCTCGATAAAAAAAGCCCTCGCGAGCGAGGGCATTGCGGTCCGCCTGTAAGGCTAATCGCTATCTTTACTTTATCATCCCGCTATAGGGCTTGAAGAACTTCGAGACAGTCGCCTGAGCGAGATAAAACGCGTAGGGCGATTCCGTCGCGGCGCAAAGGTATTTTCCGTCGTCCCCTTTCGAGAGAATCTCGAGCGTCATGACCTTGCCGGCCGCGGTGAGGCGCTCGACCCCTAGCGGGCTCGAGCGGTCCGTGGACTCAAGCGTTCCGTCCGGCGCGAACGAATCGGCCTTGAGCTCGCCAAGTCCCTGAACCCACGCGGCGGCGAGCTCGGCGTCCGGATTCGCCTTGGCGACCGAGAATCCCGGCACGAGCGTCCAGACTGGCGGATCGCCGGCCTTCGCGATCGCGTATTTATCCGCGCCGAGAACGCCTCGGGTCTCTACCTCGATCCGCGTGATGGCCTCGGGCGGGACGGCCCAAATCGAGCGGTCTCGGAGATCGGAAAGCCCCTTGTCGAAAACGTCCTTCAAACTGCCGGATACCATACTTACGGATTTTCCGCCGTCGATGAGCGCGTAAGACTGACGCGCGGTCGTGGCGTTCTTTCCGACGATGACCGTGCGGACGGCCTTCCCAGAGGATTTGGCGACGACGGTAACGCGCTCGCCTTCCGCGAGCCCGTAACGCTCAAGGTCTTGCCCGCCGGACACGGCGCCCAGAACGCGGATCTCCGCGAGGCTCTTCGTCATCGCGTCGGAGGTCTGCTTCGCGACGCGATACTTTTGCGCGCCGACGGCCCAGCCGTCGCCTTCTTTAATGAGGGAAACGGTCTCGCCGCCCGCGCGGGTAATCTCGATCGAGTCGATCGAGCCTGTGTACGCGATGGTCTTAACCGCGTCGCGGCCGCCCAGGAACCCCTGAACGGCGGCTATGGCGCCCAGCGCAAGTATTGAAACGATCAGCGCAAGCTTTCGTGGTTTCATTTATCTGCCTCCCGCTTTGCCGCCTCTGCGGTCATGTATCGTTCGCGGATCGACTTCCTACGCCGCGCGCGAATCCTCCAGGCGACGAGACCCGCGACCGCCGCGAGCAGCGGAAGCCCATAGAGGTTAACGCCGCGCGCGACCGAGCGAGCCGTCGCGGTGGTCTTCGAAAGGGTATTGAGCGAAAGTCCTTTCGTGCGCATCGCGATGAGGTCTTCCTTTCCGGCCGCGTAGTCGACGGCATTGCGGACGAAGATCGATATGGGCTCGCGTCCGTCTCGGTCCATCACGGCGGAACCCGTCACGGCCGAGGTGCCGATGGCGATTATCTTTCCCGCGCGAACGCTCTTCGGCATATGGCGCTCGGAGACGAGACCGTCCTTCGCGTCGCTCTCCGCCTCGGGGGCGCGGTCGAACGCGCTCTCGAAGTTACCCTCGAGAAGCACGGCAAGATGGCGCTTACCCATCGCGTCCGGAGCGGGGGGACTCATGCCATAGGGCATCAGGCTCACGTTGTCCTTCATCACCCACGACTCGGGCGAGGAGTCCGCGAGGGCCCTAATTTTGCGCCCCGAGGGGACGTTCTTTTCGTCGAAGGCGAAACCGCCCGACTGGAGGAATATGACGTACGCGAGACCGCGAGAAATCGGGCTCTTCGCGTTAAGGCTTTCCTTGGCGAGAAGCGGCGCGTAGTATATCGGCACGTCGTCCTGGCCCTGCTGCCTCGCGATATAGCAATTCTTGTCGAGGACGTATCCCGGTTCCGGCGCGGCGCCGTACTTCGAGAGGAGCCGCTCGAGGCCCGACTGGATCGGGCGATACGTCGGCTGGCCGCCGTAGTACGCCATCTCGCCCTGCGGCTGGATCACGTCGTAGGGATCGAGGAACGCGATCACGTTTCCGCCGCGCATAATGAACTGATCGACGCGATAGAGCTCGGCCTCCGAGAACGCGGCCTTAGGCCCGTCGATGACGATCGTGTCCATCCCCGACGGAATATCGGCGCCCGAAAGATTGACCGGCTTAAGCTCGTACATGTCGGAGAGGTTTTCCGCGAATCGAGCCGAGCCGTTGCGCTCGTCCTCGAGCGCCATTTCCCCGTGCCCGGTGACGTAGCCGATCACGGGAGACTGGGACACGAGCCCTTGCAACGCGTCCGAAACGCCCTGCTCAAGACCGTCCAGTCCCGCGATCGCGTAGCCCCCGAAAAGGTCGCGCGCAAGATCGAACGGAACCGCCCTGAAGCGGTCGCCGTACTGCAGCACGATGCCGATCGTCGCGACGCCGGATTCCGTCCCGTCCTTGCGGTCCGACCACCCGATCCGATGAAGGCCGTATTTCGCCACTATCTCCTCGACCTCCGCCTTCGATCGCGGAACGGCCGAGGCAAACTCGATGCGATCCCGGTTTTTATTGTTGACGCGATCGTAGACCGCGCGAACGTTGCGCTCAAGGTCCTTGTATCCGGCGATCCCGAATTTCGAAAGCTCGTCGGATGTGTAGAGCGTCATCGTGACCTTCCCGGTCAGGCCGGAAAGCACGCTCGTGCGGGAAACCATCTTGCCGATGGTCGTGGTGATGCGGTACTCGAGCCCCTCGGTAGAGGCAAGGCCGTCGAGCGTCTCGATGGCGTCCGCGTACACGAGCACGATGCCCATGTAGGCGTTCTTGACGCCGACCTCGTTATCCTTCAGCTCCTGCACCCGGCTGACCCCGATGCCGTAGGACCGCGCGAGCTCCTGGTTTTCGGGCTTCTGCACATCGAAGAACTCGCAGGTAAGCCGCTTGCCGGCCGCGCTGCCGTACTCGGCGAGCAGATCGCGGAGATAGCGTTCCACGCTGTTGTAGGGCGCGGGAAGGTTCTTTGTAAAGAAAACCTTAACGGAAAGAGGCTCCTCGAGCGCGCGAATCGCCTCATGGCTCGCGGGAGAAAGCGAGTAGGAGCGCTGGGGCGTCAGGTCGACGCGGAAGAACGCGCGATACCCCACGAGGTTTAAAAGAACGAGCGCGACGGCGAACAGCGCGAAGTCGCTCTTGGGGCCGGATATCCATGCCCATATTTTTTTCAACGCCTTTTTCACGCCGCCCTCCTCTGCTCTTCGCTCTTGACCGCGCAGCCAAGGAAGAACGCCGTAAGCGAGAGGAAATACAGAAGGTCGCGCGAGTCTATGATGCCGCGCGCGATCGACTCAAAGTGATAGCCCGCCGAAAGATACTCGAACTTACCGGCTAGGGTTCCCGGCAGGAGCACGAGAAAGCGGTCGACGAGCGCGAGCGCGACGCATATCGAGCACGCGACGAAAAAAGCGACGATCTGGTTCTTGGTCACCGACGACGCGAAAAGCCCGATGGCAGTGAAGCACGCCGCGAGGAACGCCGCGCCAAGGTATCCGCCGACGAGAGGGGCGAGCTCGGGCTTTCCGAGCAGCGCCGCGGTGATCGCGTACGCGAGCGTAGGAACGAGCATTACCATCGAGAATATGAACGACGCGAGAAACTTGCCCGCCACGACGTCGGAGCCGGACACGGGGAGCGTCATCAGGGTCTCGAGGCTGCCGCTCCGCGATTCCTCCGCGAAGAGCCGCATCGTGATCGCCGGGATAAAAAACGCGAACAGCACCGGAAGAAGGGCGAAGAAATTGCGAAGCTCGGCGCGGTTCACGAGAAAGAACGCGGGGAAGAATAGAAATCCCGCAAACGCGAGAAATAGACCGGTAACGATATACGCGACGGGGCTCGAGAAAAATCCTCCGAGCTCGCGCGCCATGATCGCCGGCCAAACCTGTTTCGATTTCATTTTGACTCACCTCCGGCCGTAAGGGTCCTGAACACGTCCTCGAGGCTGTTCCGCTCGATCGTCATCTCGTAGAGCGTCCAGCCCCGGTCGCGCACGGCGGCGAATACGTCGGCGCGCGCATCGGCGTCGCCCGAGAACGAAAGCACCGCGGCGGTAAGGCCTTCCTCGCCTTCGGCTTTCGCGAATCCCGCGATACCCTTGATCCCGGCCGTCGCGGCCTTAAGGGCGGCAGGGTCACAGCCCGATACCTGGACGCGCAGCGCGGACCGGTGTCCGTACCGCTCGCGAAGCTCGCCCGTGGGGCTGTCCGCGACGATCTTGCCGCGGGATATGATGATGACGCGGTCGCATAGCATCTCCACCTCGCTGAGTATATGCGTGGAGATGATGACGGTCCTCGTCTTTCCGATTTCCTTGATGAGGTTGCGCACCTCGATGATCTGGTTGGGGTCCAATCCCGACGTCGGCTCGTCGAGGATCAATATCTCCGGGTCGTGAATCAGCGCGTGCGCGAGCCCGACCCGCTGCCGATACCCGCGCGAGAGCGCCGAGATGTCCTTGTGCATAACCTCTTCGAGCCCGCACTGCTTGGCGATCGGCGGTACCTTAGCCGCCCCGTCGACGCCCTGGACCCTCGCGACGTACGCGAGATAGTCGGCGACCATCATGTCGCCGTAAAGGGGCGCGGATTCCGGCATGTAGCCGATCTTCCGCTTCGAGTCCTTTGGGTCTTCGGCGATGTCCCTTCCGTCGATCCGCACCGTGCCGAACGTTGGATCGAGGAATCCCGTAATCATTCGCATCGTGGTGGTCTTTCCCGCCCCGTTCGGCCCAAGGAGCCCGACGATCTCGCCCTTCCGCACGGAAAAGCTCACGTCGTCGACTGCCTTGAACGAGTCATAGAGGCGGGAGACATGCTCAATTTCTATCATGGAGCCTCCCTTTTTTTCGATCAAACAAAATCACGTTTTTACTGGTTACACCGCGTTAGGGGAATATCGCGCCCTCGACGTCGGCGTCTCGTACACGTCGACGGCGAAAAGAGGAGCGCCCGGAAGCGCGCGAGAGAGCTCCCGGAAAACGTACTCCGCGATCCGCTCCGCGCTCGGGTTATTCGCGAATACGGGGAGATCGTTCAGGTTAGTGTGGTCAAGCGCGCCGCAGACGTCCCGCAGCGCCTTTTTAAGGACGCCAAAGTCAAGGAGCATCCCTCCCGAATCGAGCTCCGCTCCCCTCGCGTGGGCGAGCACGCGGTAGTTATGCCCGTGAAGGCGCTCGCATTTTCCATGGTAGTCGGCAAGAAAGTGTGCGGCGGCGAAGTCCGCCTCGACGCGTATTTCGTACATGGATAAAGGATACCGGAAATCGAGTCGGGCTATCAAGACGCCCGCTTCCGGGGGACCGGGTTATTGCCACGGTTTGCGCCGATTGATACAATCCTTTCCATAATGACCAGAAGACTTTCAGACTTCTTTTCCGCGATTCCCGCGCTCTCCAGAACGGGCGACGCCGACCCGGAAATAACCGACCTCGTCTATGATTCGCGTCAGGTAACCCCCGGCGCGCTTTTTTTTGCCCTGCCCGGCCTTCACGCCGACGGTTCCGCATATATACCGCAAGCCATTGCCAAGGGGGCGCGCGCGATAATCCACGGCTCGCCCCTACCATCCTACGATCCCAATGTCGTTTACGTCCGCGTGGAAAACCCGCGAACCGCCATGTCTCCCGTCGCCGCGGAATTCTACGGGAATCCCTCGCGGGACCTCGTCGTGATAGGGGTTACCGGCACCGA
>Ga0116170_10002352_pt1 | contig 18278 bp, 18 predicted proteins | sample AD_JPNHW1_MetaG_FD_89797 | JGI IMG/M metagenome (GOLD analysis project Ga0116170, IMG submission 89797) | Active sludge microbial communities of municipal wastewater-treating anaerobic digesters from Japan - AD_JPNHW1_MetaG | ecosystem: Engineered > Bioreactor > Anaerobic > Digestate | place...
AACTCGATCCGGAAGAGCATTGCCTCGCTGGGCAGCAATGTGTTGTTTGTGCAGAAGTGGCCCTGGTCGATGGGAGGTGACTATCCCTGGTGGAAATACTGGCAGCGCCCTGAGGCATCGATGGAGGATATGCGGGAGTTGGAGAAGCGGAGCACCCTGTCCGAGACCGTGGCTTTCATGGTACAGGTCAACAAGACGGTGAAATACCAGAGCAATTATATTGAGAACATCGGCGTGACGGGTGTTTCTCACGAATTCGACAAGGTTTGGCGCTTTGAGCTGGGCGAGGGACGGTATTTTTCGGCGACGGAATCGGCCAGCGGGAAAAACATCGCGGTAATCGGGGCCGACATTGCTTCGGAGCTTTTCCGCGAAGGGGATCCGGTGGGGAAAAAGATCAAGATCTTCGGCCGGAACATCGAGGTGGTGGGTGTGATTTCCAAGGAGGGTGAAGATTTTTTCGGTAATTCGAACGACAAGGTAGTGTACCTGCCCATCAATTACTTTAAAACCTTAGTCGATATCCGCGACATGGATGCCACGATCGTGGTCAAGGCCAGGCCGCTGGTCTCGAACGACGAACTTCGTGATGAGTTGACCGGCCTGATGCGTTCGATCCGGAAGATCAAGCCTTCGGCGGAAGACAACTTCGCCATCAACGAAACCGACATTATCTCGAAGGGATTCGACAGCCTTTTCAGGGTTATTGCCACGGTCGGCTGGATTGTGGGCGGTTTTTCGCTACTGGTCGGCGGGTTCGGCATCGCCAACATCATGTTCGTATCGGTGCGGGAGCGCACCAACATCATCGGGATCCAGAAAGCCCTGGGGGCGAAGAATTATTTCATCCTCCTGCAGTTTCTGTTCGAAGCAGTGTTTCTTTCGCTCATCGGCGGGATCTTCGGGTTGCTGATCATCCTGCTCCTGACCCTGATCGTTTCCTATGCCACGAAATTCACGCTGATCCTCACCACCGGGAACATCCTGCTCGGCATCCTGGTGTCGGCTTCCATCGGTCTGATCTCGGGCATTGTTCCAGCCTGGTCGGCATCCAAGCTCGACCCGGTGGAAGCCATGCGGACCGGAATTTAAAAGGGCCAGAACTGGTTATCGTTCCAGATCTTTTCTTTCAGTTCATTGTCCATCTCGCTCAGGATCTTCAGGTGCCCGCTTTCCCATTCGGAGAGCCACCGGTAAAGAGCCTGTTCGTTTGGATCGGATGTGGCAGCCGCCTGTTTGGCATAGACCTCCACGGCTCTTTTTTCGAAATCGATAGCGGCGGTGATAGCGGCGGCTTCGAACCCTGCTGAGGAAATCCTTCCTTTCATTTCTTCGGTCAGGATCAGCGTTGAAAATCCTTCACCGGCCAGGTCAGGAAGTTCCACCTTTGTAAAGGAGCCGCTTTTCGCGTAGCCCACGTATTGCTCGGAGAGAAATTTCACGTGTTTGGTCTCCTCGTCGGCCATCGTCAGGAAGATATGCTTCATGTCGGGGTCGGAGGTCGTCTCCGCTACATTGGAATAGAAGGCGTGTCCTCTTTTTTCCATGAGGATAGCCATTTTCAGGATTTCGAGGGCTGTTTTTGTTTCCATGTTGAGTGGGTTGTTTCTGGGTCCAAACTTACTTCTTTTCCCGGTTACTTTTTCTTACCGGGGTTTTCCTTCCCGAATCCGGCACCAGGTCTCTGGTCAGATGGGCTTTGATCCGGGAGGAGAGAATGTCGATAGCCACCTTGTTCTGTCCGCCCTGGGGTACGATAATGTCGGCATACCGCTTGGTGGGTTCGATGAACTGGAGGTGCATGGGTTTTACGAAATGTTCGTAGTGTTCGAGTACCTGCTGGAAAGACCGGCCGCGTTCTTCGATGTCGCGCCAGATGATGCGCATCAGGCGGTCGTCGCCGTCGGCATCCACATACACCTTGATATCCATCTTCTGGCGAAGCCTTGGGTTGGTCAGGATGAGGATTCCCTCGACCAGGATGACCTGGGAAGGCCTGATGATGATGGTTTCTTTCGACCGGGCGCAGGTAACGTAGGAATAGATGGGCATTTCAATGGCCTGTCCCGACTTGAGCGTTTCCAGTTGCCGGATCAGCAATCCCCATTCGATGGAGGTGGGGTGGTCGAAATTGATCCTGGCCCGTTCTTCCGCCGATTTATGGCCATTATCCTTGTAATAGGCATCCTGGGGGATGACGGTGACGGATTCTTTCGGCAGGTGTTTGATGATCTGCTTAACGACCGTCGATTTTCCTGAGCCGGAGCCCCCGGCGATTCCGATGATCAGCATGCGGTTACAATATAAAGCCGAGGAAAAGCCCGGCGGTGATGGCGCTGCCGATCAGACCTGCAATGTTGGGAGCCATGGCATGACCGATCAGGTGGTTCGTCGGATCCTCCTTCAGGCCCGTTTCATGGGCAATGCGTGCGCTGTCGGGTACGGCTGCCACACCGGCCGCACCCACCAGCGGGTTGATGCGGTTCTCTTTCGACAGGAAAAGGTTCATCACCTTGGCAAAGATGATGCCCCCGGCCGTGGCCACCATGAAGGCAAGTGCGCCGAGGACAAAGATAAGAATAGATTGCCATTTCAGGAATACGTCAGCCTGGGTGGAGGCACCGACAGTCAGCCCAATGAGAATCAGCACGATATCGATAAGAACAGTACTGGCTGTGGCGGCCAGTTGCTTGGTCATTCCAGATTCGCGGAGTACGTTACCGACGAAAAACATTCCCAGCAGCGGGAGGGACGCAGGGGCCACGAAGGCGCTCAACAGGAGTGCGGTCAGCGGGAAAAGGATCTTTTCCGTCTTGCTCACCGTACGGGCCGGCTTCATGCGGATAAGTCGTTCTTTCTTGGTAGTCAGCAGTTTCATGATCGGCGGCTGGATCACAGGAACGAGCGACATGTAAATGTAGGCCGCGATCGCAATAGGTCCGATGAGGTTCTGTACGGCCATCCCGTTTCCGGTCGCCTGAAGTCCGCCGGCCAGTTGGGAGGTCAGGAAAATCGCCGTGTTTCCGTCGGTTCCGCCGATGATGGCGATGGCGGCGGATTCGGGCATGGGGAAGCCGAGTACCACGGCTCCCAGGAAGGTGGCAAAGATCCCAACCTGGGCGGCAGCACCGAGCAGGATCAGCTTCGGGTTGGCGATGAGGGGAGAAAGGTCGGTCATGGCCCCTAAACCAAGGAAGATCAAGGCAGGGTAGATACCTTTCAGGATCCCGCCGAACAGGTAGTTCATTACGCTTCCTTCCTGGTAGATACCGGGATGGTAGGCCGCTTCGTGCAGAAAAGGAATATTCCCGAGGATCACCCCCATTCCCAGCGGGATGAGGAGCAGTGGTTTGAAGTTATAGCGGAGGGCGAGAACGATGAGCGCGATCCCCACGATGATCATGACCAGGTTACCCCAGTTCGCGTTGTGGAAGCCGGTATCTTCCCATAATCCGGCCAGTGTCTGCAGCGTATCCATGATCATTCTATTTCGGCTAATACATCATTCTGGGCAACGGTCTGTCCCGGTTTCACATGAACCGCCTTTACGACGCCATCTTTTTCCGACAACACGTTGTTTTCCATTTTCATAGCCTCCATGGTAAGGAGTTTCTGGCCAAGCGAAACTTTGTCGCCGGGTTTTACCAAAACGGTAATGATGGTACCCGGAAGCGGGGCTTTGATGGCGACGTTGGTGGTCAGAGACGGGGTCCGCGGAATCTTCGATTCTTTGGGTGTCGGTTTTGGTTCGGCCCTGACCAGCGTGGGAGTTTTAGTCATCTTCAGGTCTTTCTGGACCTCGACGTTATACTCCGTTCCGTTTACCTCCACTTTTGCAATATTCTCTTCGAATCCAAGCACTTCCACCTCATAGGGGTTGCCGTTGATCACAAATTTGAATTTTTTCATGGGCTACCAGTGTTTCATTGTATTCCAGATACCGTAAATTTTTGAACTCCAGGGGGAGTAAGCCTTCGATACTTTCCGGATGGTCATCACATACTTTTCTTCATCGTGGAGTTCCGAAAAATAGAGGTAGAGTGCGGCGGCGATGGCGGCATTTTCTTCGCCCGTCATCACCACTTTTGCGGGCTCGGGTTGTTCTTTGTCGGCGTTCCCGGCGAGCCTGCGACGCGTGAACGAGTCGCGGATGACATGCAGCCGGCCGAAGATAAGCGCCATGCAGGCGAGGGCCAGCAGGATGATGCAATACCCGGCGATAGCGATTACCAGCGTATAATGATCGATCAGGGAGAGATCGAAGGTGATGGTCAGCAGTTTCATGGTTCCGGTTTTACAGGGGGATATTGCTGTGTTTCTTGGGGGGCAGGGAATCCTTCTTGGTAGCAAGGGTTTGCAAAGCCCGTATGATCCGGAAGCGGGTGTTGCGCGGTTCGATCACATCGTCGATATAACCGTATCGTGCAGCGTCGTACGGATTGGCAAAGCGGGTCTTGTAATCCCGTTCCTTGTCGGCAACGTATTTCACCATTTCCCGGGCCTCTTTGATTTCACTGATCTTTTTCCCTTCGAGGATCTCGATGGCTCCTTTGGGTCCCATGACGGCGATCTCGGCCGAGGGCCAGGCATAGTTCATGTCGGCGCGAAGTTGCTTGCATCCCATCACATCGTGGGCGCCTCCGTAAGATTTTCGGAGGGTGATGGTGATTTTCGGGACGGTGGCTTCACCGTAGGCAAACAGCAGTTTGGCGCCGTGGGCGATGATGCCTCCGTACTCCTGGTTGCTGCCGGGAAGGAAGCCTGGTACGTCGACCAAGGTGATAATGGGAATATTGAATGCGTCGCAGAACCGGACGAAGCGTGCTCCTTTCCGGGAGGCTTCGATGTCGAGGACGCCGGCCAGGAAGTTGGGCTGGTTGGCGACGATCCCGCAGGGGATCCCATTGAACTTGGAAAAGCCTACGACGATATTTTTCGCATAATGCTGGTGAACTTCAAGGAATTGCTGGTTGTCGACAATCCGGTAGATGATATCCTTGACGTCATACGGCTGGTTCGGGTTGGCCGGTACGAGGTCGTTCAGGGAATCCTCGATGCGGTCGATGGGGTCGGTGCATTCGGTCACGATCGGGTCTTCCAGGTTATTCTGTGGCAGGTATTCGAGCAGTTTGCGGATGAGGAGCAGTCCTTCTTCTTCGTCGGCCGACCGGAAATGGGCGACCCCCGATTTGGTCGAATGGACCGAGGCGCCCCCGAGGTCTTCGGTGGAGATCTCTTCGCCCGTGACGGTTTTCGTCACTTTCGGTCCGGTTACGAACATGTAGCTCGAGTTTTCGCTCATCACCACGAAATCGGTGAGGGCAGGGGAGTAGACCGCGCCGCCGGCACAGGGACCGAAAATGGCGGAGATCTGGGGAACTACGCCGGAGGCGGCGATGTTTCGCATAAAGATCTCGGCATAACCGGCCAGTGAGTTGACCCCTTCCTGAATACGCGCTCCGCCGCTGTCGTTGATCCCGATCACCGGGGCGCCCACCTTCATGGCCTGGTCCATGATCTTGCAAATTTTCCGGGCAAAGGTTTCCGAAAGGGAGCCGCCGAAAACAGTAAAATCCTGGGAGAAGACAAAGACCACACGACCGTCGATGGTACCCCGGCCGGTTACCACGCCATCGCCGAGGTAGTGTTCGGTCTCCAGCCCGAAGTCGGTGCATCGGTGGGTCACGAACATGTCGTATTCTTCAAAACTTCCTTCGTCAAGAAGTTTTTCAATACGCTCACGGGCAGTCATTTTTCCCTTTTTGTGCTGCGAACGGATCCTTTCTTCACCGCCGCCCAGCTTGGCTTTTTCTCTTTTTTCGAGTAATTCGGAAATTTTGTTTTCGTTCGCCATAAGTTTCGGGTTTTATCCGCATAGACGCTTTGCAGGACGTCTTTGCAGTATCATTTGGAACAAAATTCGATCAATACGCCATGGGTGGATTTGGGGTGCAGGAACCCGATATTCAGCCCTTCGGCTCCTTTGCGGGCAACCTTATCAATCAGGGCCAGGCCCATGGAACCGGCTTCCGTCAGCGCGGCGTCGGTATTTTCAACCGCAAAGGCAACGTGGTGGATCCCTTCGCCTTTTTTCTCCAGGAATTTCCCGATCGGACCTTCAGGATCGGTCGATTCCAGGAGTTCGATCTTGGTCTGGCCTACCTGGAAAAAGGCGGTCCTGACACGTTGATCTTTTACCTCCTCGATATTATAACATTTGGATCCCAGGAGATTCTCGTAATAGGGAATGCTCTCCTCCAGGCTATTTACTGCGATCCCAAGGTGTTCGATATGAGTTGCTTTCATGATATTATTGTTAAAATATTAACAGGACAAAGATAAATAGATTTCCCGACAACACAAAGAGTTACCTGTTTCCGGATGGCCGGATGAAAAAAAAATAAAAAAAAGTTGGTCACAATAAAATAATCTGTAATTTTGGACCGTTTTAGTCCAATAGTCGAATTTATATTAAATTGCAGATATTCAATTAATTAATTATGGAATGGGATAAAAAAAGTGACATGAGGGCCCGGATACTTGTAGCGGCACGGGTCATTTTTGAGCGGTTCGGGTATGCAAAAACAACGGTCGACGACATTGCCCGGCAAATGGGAAAGGGGAAAAGCTCCATATACTATTACTATGCAGGGAAGGAAGAGATCTTCCGGGCGGTACTGGGACAGGAGATCGAACACTTGAAGGAGCGGATTCTGACGGCGGTGGATGGCTGCAACGATCCGAAGGAAAAACTCTCCGCCTATGTGCGGGAACGGATGCACGGATTGCAGCAGTTGAAGAATCTTTACACTGTTTTACGATCGGAATTTTCGGCAAACCCGGAATTTGCCGCTGAAACCCGGGCACAGGCCGACAACGAAGAGTTTACCATTATGACTGGGATACTGAGCCATGGTGTCGAAGCGGGCATTTTCCGGCTCGACGACGTCAGGTTGACAGCCATCGCGATCGTCACCGCACTGAAAGGCATGGAAATTCCCCTGGTAATCACCGGTGACCAGAGTGAAACCCTGTTGCATCAGCGCCTTGACGGATTGGTTGACATATTGTTTTACGGCATTTTACGCAGAAACGAATAATGCCGGGAACCTTCATTGATAACATCCATGAAAGCATTGACAAAAAAGACATTAGGGCTGGCAGGGATCCTGATCCTTACGGGTACAATCACCCGCGCTGCCGAACCCGTAATTGTGAAGAAAATAACATTCAATGAGGCCCGGGAGATCACCTGGCAGAACAGTCATATCCTGAAACAGTCGGCCCTGATGCAGCAGCGCCGGAGCCAGGAGAAAAGAGCGGCCAGGGGGCTGTATTATCCCTCGGTGGGCATCACCGCCCAGGCGATGCTGATGCAGGAGGATATCCGCCTGGATCTCACTCCGGTCGAAGATGCAATCACCCCGCTTTATCAGACACTGGGAACCTACGGCAAATTCGGAGGCATCACGGGAATCCCCGACGAGATGGCTACCGCCCTGGTTCGCCAGAAGATCCTGGCAGGGCTGAACGAGATTGAGAAAGGGGATTGGAATCGCATGATCCAGGAACGGGATTTCGGTGTTGTGACCGCCACCGTCGAATGGCCCGTGTACGCCGGCGGCCGGATCCGCGCAGCCAACAAAGCTGCATCCATCCAGCTCCGCGAGGCCACTGAGGCGGACCGTCAAAAACAGGGAGAACTCATGAGCGAACTGGCAGAGCGGTACTATGGACTGTGCCTGGCCCGGCAGGTCGTGGCGGTCAGGCAAACGGTCCTATCCGGGCTGCAGCAGCACCTGGATGACGCCCTGAAGCTGGAAACCGAGGGAATGATCGCTCACTCCGATGTGTTGCATGCCCGCGTTTTCCACGCCCAGGCCAACCGCGAACTCAGCAAGGCACTGGATGAGGCCGCCACCGTGAACAAGGCGCTGACCTCCACACTGGTACTCAGCGACACGGTGACGGTCGAGCCCGCCTCCGATCTCTTCTACCTTGATTCCATTGAGCCCCTGGCCTATTTCCAGTCTCTTGCGGCAAGTCACAACCCGCTTCTGGATCAGATCGAGTCGAAGAAAGAGCTTGCGCGCCAGGCATGCAAGGCGGAACAGGCCGCCTATTTCCCGGCAGTTCTTGTACAGGGAGCCTATAACCTGGCCGATAAAAATCTGTCGCCTTACATGCCCGGATGGGAAGCCGGTGTGGGTTTGAAATGGAACCTGTTCGACGGGCTTTCGAAGTACGCCAAAGTGCGCGCAGCAAGGCTCCAGGTAGAGGAGGCCGGTGAATTCGGGCAGAAATCGCAGTCAGACATCAGTACCCTGGTGGAGAAGAAGTACCGTGAAATCAGGATGTACCATGATCAACTTGCCGAACTTGCAGAAGCCCGTAATTATGCCGAAGAGTATCTCCGCACCTGCGAGAGTGAATTCCGCCATGAAATGAGTCAGTCGACCCGGGTGGTCGATGCACGCCTGGCCCTGGCGCAGGTAAACACGGAGCGTCTGCAGGCCATGTATCATTACGACACGGCCCTCGCGAAACTCCTGGAATATTCGGGTATTCCTGGCGATTTTCCATCCTATATCAATCGCCCGGGGGTCAAGACAGAACGTTATCAATAGTGTTTTATCCGTTAGCCATAGTTATATGAAAAAGAGAGTCATCTTGTTTTCAGTCATCGGGGTAAGCCTTTTGCTGGCACTCCTCGTTTATTCCGCAATCGTTATCTTCACCCCGCGTTCCGTTGAAGTGCAGGGTGAAGTGGACGCAACACAGGTCAGGGTTGCTTCGAAGCTCACCGCCAGGATCGACAGTTTGCCGGTACATAAAGGCGACGCCGTGAAAAAAGGTCAGCTTTTGTTCGTGCTGAGCAGTCCGGAAGTCCAGGCCAGGCTCGACCAGGCCCGGGCGGCGCTGAAGGGGGCCGAGGCACAGAATGCCAAAGCTTTAACCGGCGCCGACAAGGAAGACATTGAGGCGGCTCACAACATCTACCTGAAGGCGCAGGTTGCTTATGAGCTGGCGCAGAAGACTGATGCGAGGATCCAGAACCTCTTCCGTGAAGGGGTGGTCCCTGCACAGAAGAAGGATGAATCGGAGGCAGCCCTCAAAGCGGCCCTGGAAACCGCAAATGCCGCCAGGGAGACCTGGACAAAGGCGAAAAACGGCACCCGACCGGAGGATAAAGCTGCGGCAATGGCCATGGTCGACCGGGCCGAGGGAGCGCTCAGCGAGGTCCAGAGCTACCTTGATGAAACGCACATTTCGGCCCCGTTCGACGGGGAGATCTCCGACATCATTGCCGAGCCGGGTGAGCTGGTCACCGCCGGATATCCTGTCGTTACCCTGGTCGATCTCAGTGATTGCTGGATCACCTTTAACCTGCGCGAGGATCTTCTTTCGGACATTCGCATGGGATCTGAATTTGAGGCCCGTTTCCCCGGGCTGGGCAATCGTACGGCCCGGTTAAAGGTAGTTTACATCCATCCGCTGGGAAATTTTGCCACCTGGAACGCCACCAAGACCTCGGGCGATTTCGATATGAAAACCTTTGAGGTTCATGCCCGTCCGGTGCAGCCCATGGAGGGATTGCGACCCGGTATGAGCGCACTGGTGGACTGGAAAACTGTAGGATCAGCGGGCAAATAATATTCCATCCTTCGAAACAGGAGGTATGAAAAACTCCAACGTCCATTATCTATTACAATCCTTCAGGCGCGAAGCCGGCCGGATCCTGGGTGACAGGGTGTATCTTTTCACCGGGTTGCTGGGGCCCCTGGCAGCATTCGCCCTGGTGATCCTCATTTTTTCCGCGAATGTTCCCCGAAAGCTGCCGGTTTCGGTGGTCGATTGCGATCACACATCCCTTTCCAGAAAAATCATCCGGATGGTGGATGCCACACCCATCGCGAGAACAAACACCCGGTACACCTCTACGGTGGAAGCCCGGCAGGCGCTGAACGCCGGCGAAACGGAAGCGGTGGTTGTCATCCCGGCCGGAACGGAACGGGAGGTGATCCGCGGACGTGAAGCCAGGGTGGCAGTTTATCTGAACAATGTTTACCTGATCAAGGCGGGTTTGCTGAAAAGCGGTATCCAGAAAGCGCTGGCCACCGTTTCGGCCGGAATACGGCAACAGAACCGCCTGATGTCGGGAGAATCACGGCAGCAGGCTATGGGCAGGATCCAGGCGATCCAGCTGACACCTGTTTTACTCTTCAACCCCTACACCAGCTACGAGTACTATCTCACCCTGTTGATCCTGCCCGTACTGCTGACCGTATTCATTCTTTTCGGCTCCATCTATTCGCTGGGCACTGAGCTGCAGTATGGCTCCGGACCCGGCTGGCTGGAGGCTGCCGGCGGCAATATCTTCATCGCTTTATCCGGAAAGTTCCTTCCGCATACGGTTTGTTTCACCGGCATGGCCCTGGTCATGGATCTGTTTTTTTTCCAGGTGCTGGGTCTTCCGCTGAACGGTCATTTTGCGCTGATACTTGTCTCAGAGATCCTGATGATCCTGAGTTACCAGTCGATGGCCGTATTCATCGTCACCCTGACCCGGAACCTTCGTCTGGCCTTATCGCTGGCGAGTGCCTACACCATGTTGGCGATCACCTATGCGGGACTTACTTACCCGGGGTTCGGAATGCCGCCGTTAGCGCAGCTTTTCAGTAAAATATTTCCCTTCACCTACTGGCTCGACCATTTCATCGGTCAAACCCTTCGCGGGGAACCTGTTTCTCTCGCCATCGTCACGCTTCTGCCCCTGTTTATCTTCCTGGCCGCCGGGCTCAGCATGCTTCCGCTGCTGAAGCACGAGTTGCAGCACGAAAAGTTCTGGTATAAAATCTGATGCCATGGGAAAACAACGTATAGCCGGATTTTTCAATGATACGGCAGCCACATGGTGGTCGGAGATCCGTGAATCGGTCACCGATGCCGGCACTGTGCTGATCTTCTTTGTGGCGGTCATCTTGTACCCTATGCTGTATTCCGTCGGGTATCTCCGTGAAACGATCCGCGGGATTCCCGTGGCGGTGGTCGATCTTGATCAGACGGTGACGAGCCGACGGCTGTCACGGCTCCTGGATGCGACCGAACAGGTGGATGTAACATGCAAACCCCTGAATCTGAAAGAAGCAGAGGATCTGTTTTACCGGGGAGAGGTGCACGGGGTGCTGTTGATCCCGGTTTCCTTCGAAAAGAAAATATTGAAAGGAGAGCAGACCGGAACTACCATTTACTGCGATGCGGGCAGGTTCTTCGTTTACAAGCAGGTGTACACAGCCGCTTCGTATGCTGCGGGCATGATGAATGCCGGGGTGGAGATCCGGTCGATGCTGGCCGGGGGAAAGAGCTGGAATGAGGCGCTGAACCGGACAGCCGGGATCTCTCCGCAGTTTTTTGACCTGTACAATCCCTCCTCCGGATATGCGACGTTCATCGTACCCTGCATCCTGATCATCGTGATTCAGCAGTCGTTGCTGGTCGGGATCGGTTTGCTTTCCGGAAAACGAAACGAACGAAAGAGGCCTGACAACCCTGGCGTTAATCCGCGTTCCCCTTCCCGGATGGCCGGAATCCTGGGGAAATCGATGGCCTATGTTTCCCTGTACCTTCTCACCACCCTGGTTACCCTGGTGCTTTTTTACCATTGGTTATCCTTCCCGGAAAAGACGAATTTTACGGCCATTTATCCCGTGCTGATCCTGTTCCTTTTCACCGTATCGTTCATGGGACTGGCCATTGGCTCCTGGTTCACGAAAAGAGCCCATGCCCTTATGTTCGTCATATTCATCTCCCCGATTGTATTCTTCTTAAGCGGAGTTCCCTGGCCAACCCAGTCGATGCCGGGTGTTACCCGTTTTCTTTCCCTGTTTTTCCCTTCCACCCCGATGCTTCCCGCATTTCTGAAGCTCCGGCTTATAGGAGGAGGTATCGCAGCCATCCGCCCGGAGATCCTCCTGCTTGCCGTGCAGTGCCTGGGATGGTTCTTTGTGGCCTGGCTAACGGATGTTTTCGTAACTTTCCGGCGCAAACCGACTCCGGATGGTTCCGCTGGAAATTGAAAGAAAATTCCTGGTAAATAAAGAGTTATGGCAGGCAACCCGCCGGTCGGCCGGGGAATTGTACACCCAGGCTTACCTGCACCGGGAGGCCGGACTTACCATTCGTGTGAGGGTGGTTGGAACGACCGGTTACCTGACGATCAAGGGACCACAGGAGGGATGTTCACGTCCTGAGTTCGAGTATGCGGTACCGGCGGAGGATGCTGAGGAGATCATCCGGCTTTTCGGCGGGTCATGTATCCGGAAGATCCGGACGCGGATACCTGCCGGCAGCCATACCTGGGAAGTGGATGAATTCCTGGAGGAAAACAGCGGGCTGGTCGTGGCCGAAATTGAACTGACCCATCCGGATGAGGCGTTTGAACGTCCGGCCTGGTTGGGGGAGGAGGTCACCCATGACTGGCGGTACAGCAATTCGGAATTATCGGTAAGACCTTACCAGCGTTGGGAGGGTGAATAAAAAAAGGGCATCGTTTCGGATGCCCTTGCGGTGGAGTATAGGGGAGTCGAACCCCTGACCTTTAGACTGCCAGTCTAACGCTCTAGCCAACTGAGCTAATACCCCGGCAAAATGAGGATGCAAAAGTAAGAACATTTTTCGAATATGAAACGACTTTTTGCTGCATTAAAAATTCAGACCGACGATCGGTTTCTTGCAAGCTACCGCAAACTGATGAGCGAATTGCGCCAGGAGCCCATCAAATGGGTGGAGGAGCACAACATCCATATCACCCTGAAATTTTTCGGGGAAACCGACGAACGCAGGATCCCGGGAATCGTTGAGATGCTGCGGCGGCGAGCGACGGAAACGACCCGTTTTTCCCTGCGGCTGAAGGGGCTGGGAATCTTCGGCAGTTCCTATGCGCCCCGGGTGATCTGGGTCGGTATCGAACCGTATGCCGACCTGGTGAAGCTGATGAAAAATGTGCACGACGACATGGCCGGTCTCGGGTTTGAACGCGACCGCCAGAACCTGGTTCCGCATCTGACGCTGGGACGAGTCAAATCGTTGCGCGATAAGGTCCTGTTTCAGCGAACCCTCGACCGTTACCGGGATCTTTCCAGCGAGGAGAGGGTCATGCAGGAGATCATTCTGTATGAAAGTGTGCTACGCCCCCAGGGACCCGTATATACTGCGTTGGAACGCCTTCCCCTGCTAAAAAGCGAACTCCCCTGATGCCAAGCGGCACCCGGGGAGTTCATGATGAGCAAAAAACGTACGATTTTACCGGTCGGCAGGACCTTCGAATTTCCTGGCCAGGAGGTGGTAGGCAATCAGTCCGATTCCACCCAGGAGGCAGATCATGGAGAAGTACGCCGGTTCTTCATCCATCGTGGTATAAGAGGCCACCACCTTGCCGAGCAGTATTCCGGTTCCGATTCCAACGAAAAGCAATCCCCATTTCATCGAGGAGTGTTCGCGCGAGGAATCAAAGATGGTTGCATTGGCGCCCTTGTTGATCAGCGCCAGGCGTTCTTTGTTCCGAACGAAGAGGTAGACGATTCCGTAAACCATGCCAAAGAACGCGATCGGGATTAAAAACTCGTTTGTCATTTCCGTAAAGTTTATTCCGTTTTCCGTTTCTGGTCCTTTTGACGCACGTTCTTTTGCCTGGTTACAAAGAGGGTCCAACTTCTTATTTTACAACCACTTTTTCGGTGAAGGTTCTTTCTCCGTTCGAGAGCCTGAACAGGTAGATCCCGGCAGGAAATCTCGACATATCCAGCTTTTTGGTGTAGGAGGCCGGCAGCCCGGTGAGGTTTTCCGAAAAGACTACCTGCCCGGTCGCACCGGTGAAGGTCAGGAACAACTGTCGCTCTCTTCCCCGGATTTCCAGGGTCAGTTCATCACCGACCGGGTTGGGGAAGAGCCTGACGGATGATTGGAGGCCCTGTTCGCCGATGCCGGTGCAGTCCTTCACGGTCACGCCTAAATCGGAACCGGTTCCTTCCCCGCAATCGTTTTTACCCTTTACCGAGATCGTTCCCGACTGTGCGGTGGCGGTGAAGGTACAGGTAACCTGGTTCGTTCCCGATCCCGCGGTAATGTTCACCCCGGCGGGGAGTGTCCAGATGTACGTGGTGGCGCCGCTGATGGCGGGAATGCCGTAGATCTTGTTCCCTGCGTTGATGCATACGGTATCCGGCCCCGTAATCGCTCCGGCCGGATCAGGTATCGTAGTGGTCGTTAATGATTTGGTCACCGTATCGCTGACGCCGCAGGTGTTCTGGGCTGAAACAGAAACGATTCCGTTGGCGCTTCCCCAGGTTACGCGCAGGGTATCGGTACCCTGGCCGTTGACGATGGTCACCCCCTCGGGAACCGTCCAGGTATAGGTGACGGCCGGGTTGTTGTTAGAGGTGTAGAATTTGACGGCACCGCCGTTGCACACGAGGTCGGGTCCGGTAATGGGATTCATGCCGGCCGGGGGCTGGTTGACGGTAACCGGAAGAACCGAAGCGATCGGGTTATTCCCGCAATCGTTCCCGGCGATAACCTGGATGGAGCCTGACTGGCTGCCCCACTGTACGGTCACGTTGGGAGTATTCTGTCCGCTCACGATCACGGCGTCGCCCTGCACACTCCAGGAATAGGTGGTGCTTCCCGAAACTTCCACAATGGAGTAGTCGGCTGTGGCGCCCGAGCATACCGATTGCAGTCCGGTGATGGGGCCCGGGGCGGGCGGGGAGGTATTGACGGTAACCGTGACGTTGTTGGACGCGGTAATTCCTGTGTTATCGGTGACGACAACCTGGTAGGTAGTGGTTTCAGCAGGGGTGGCAACCGGGTTGGCAATGGCCGGGTCGCTCAGGGTGGCAGCCGGGGTCCAGACATAGGTCATCGGCGGGGTGCCGCCCACCACGTTGCAAGCAAGCTGCGAGGTCTGTCCCTGGCAGATGGCTCCCGGTGTGGCGGTAGCGGCAATGGCAAAGGTATTGCCCTGTAACACCTTGATGGAAGCGGTCCGTTTATGGGCGGGAGTGCCGTTGGGGCCCTTGGCATAGAAGTTGGCCTGGTAGGTTCCCAGCGGAATATTGCCTGAGAGGATCAGTTTCACCGGTTTGGCCGACGGGTAAGAGGTGATGGTGTTACCCTGCGGAAATTCGAAGGTAATGGTGCCGCCGGTCGGGGCCGGGGATATTTCGGCTGAAAGGATCACTGTGTCGGTGTAAAGTTTCACCCCGGGTATGGAAACCTGGAAAGTGGTGTTGTCCGACGCTGTATAGAGGGTATCGGCGCTGTGATCGAGCGCCATGGCAAAATCGGGGAAATAGGCCGTCATGCTTTGAAAGGTACCCGAACGGAAGTCGGTCCAGCCGATCATCGACCCCTTTTTATTGGATACGACACCGTTGTAGTCGCCTTCGTAGCGGGGGGTTCCGCCGCCGCCGCAACTGGCGCAGTCGATCTTCATCTTTTTATTGGAGATCTGCTGGTTGGGCGCCCAGGTGGTTCCACCGTCGGTGGAATAGGAGGCATAGATGAGGGCGCTGTCGTTGGTGGGACAATCGCGCGTATCCATCCACATGGCATAAAGTTTCCCGGTTTCCTTGTCGCACCAGATGGCCGGGTGCCACTGCTGGAAGTTCTGGGTGTTGGGATCGTCGTTGATCCGGACAGCAGCGCCGAACGTAGCGCCGCCGTCGGTGGAGGTGCGGCACCAAACGTCGGATTTATTGCCGTTACCGCTGGGGAAGTTCGAAGCGTAAACGCAATACAGGTTGCCCCGGTGGAGACCGTAGCTATTGTCGGCGGCGATCATCGGGTAGGGGCGAGTACGCATGTTGCTGACCGAGTTGCGCTGGCTCACATAGCTGCCAACATAGTTCGAAAACTGCTGGGTAGAACGCAAAATAAACGTAGCGCCGCCATCGTTCGAACGGTAAAACGTGTACACGGATGCATTCCCCTGGCCGCTGTTGGTCACCACATAAACGGCACCGCCCTGGATATTGCCTTCCGGACCCACACATACCATCATTCCTGGAAGACTTTGGGTGGTTGGGGCGAAAGTCGAATTCCAGGTAACCCCGTGGTCGGTGGTCCGGCTGAAGCTTCCCAACCCGTTGTTGGTCATGGTCGAATACGCATAGTTGGCGTACGGACCCGCTGTTTGGTCACAGGCGATCCAGTTCTTGTCGTTACCTGAAATGGCGGTGACGGGTGAACTCCAGCTAACGCCGTTGTTGGTGGATACCAGGACTTTGCAACCGGTAATGTTCCCGTACATGTTTTCATAAAACAGGTTTCCGATGCTGTCGTAGGCCACCACCGGGTCGCCCTGCACGGAAGTACCGAAGTTCGCTGTGTTGTTGAACCAGTCGATCCCGTTTTCGGTGTGGTGGGGAGCATTGGTGTTGTAAGCCGTAAAATACCAGGTGGGCTGGCCCGGTTTCTCGGCCATGTTATTTTCCGCAAAATCGACTCCGAGACTGTAATTATCCCAGTTGTCGATAGTGACTACCGTCGACAGCGGTGCGTCGTTCACCACAGCGGCCGCCCGCTCGCGGAGGTACCAGGGAATCTGGTCGAGGTTCGGGTTATCGCCCTGTGACTGGGCCGTTAACCGGCCGGCAGACAGAACGAACAGAAAAAGAAAGAGGATAAAGGTGTTTTTCATATGGTTTCCGATTTAAAATACCTATAGATATGTATGAATGTTTTAGATTTACAAACATACGAAAAAAAATATATGTTTTTTTCTTTTCCGGCCTGAATGCATACCTGCAGAGGAGATTTCCTCCGCGGATCATGTAACTTTGTATGCGTTCCCCCGTCTAAAAGCCGGATGAAATACGAGGAAGACAACCACTACATTGACCGCGTGCTCAACGGAGATGTTGGCGCCTATGCCATGCTGGTGGCCAAACACAAGAACCTTGTATTTTCGATAGCCATGAAAATCCTGAACAACCGGGAAGATGCAGAAGAGGTGGCACAGGATTGCTTTGTGAAGGTTTACAGTGCACTGGGTACTTTTGAAAAGAAGTCGAAGTTCTCCACCTGGCTCTACCGGATTGTTTACAATGCCTCCGTTTCAAGGACCCGGAAGAAACGGATCGAGCAGGTTCCTCTCGACGATTATGTCATTCAAAATTATACAGGCGGCGATGCCCCCGGATCGGCGGAAGAGATTGACCCGGAAGTGCAGAAGGCGCTCATTGGGAGGGCCATGGAAAAGCTGGCCGATCATGATCAGTTGCTCGTCACGCTCTTCTACAAGAGTGATAATTCCATTGATGAGATCAGCCGCATCACCGGGATGAGCGCCTCCAATGTAAAGGTTCGCCTGCACAGGATCCGAAAGAAACTGCAGTACGATCTGGCCGGGATGATGAGCAAGGCAGGAGTTTATTAAACAAAATAGAGAAGACCATGGAAAAGGATGATTTTTTAGAGGATGATTTACTTCGTGAGCTGATCCGGCAGCACCCGCTGGATTCGCCTTCGGATGATTTCGTGGAGCGTGTCATGGCCGGATTGCCGGAGATGCCGGTTCAGGGGATAAGCCGGAATTCATGGCCGGAGATCCTCAAACAGATATTCCCTTACGTATTGCTGGTTTTTGTGCTGATCGGGGTAATGGCAACCTCCGATATCCCCGGGTTCGGGTGGGTGCCCGGCAGGGAGTTTCTCACCCAACAGGTCCTTCCTTCTGTCAAAACCTATACAAGCCTGATCTTCAATGCATTTTCATCCAAATACGTGCAATGGGGCCTGATGATCGGGGTATCGGCCGGGTTCCTGATCGGCATCGACCGGTTCTTCACACGACGTTCGGCTTTCTGATCCTCCCTGCGGTCAGGGATGACTCTCCTTCCATTGTTCCCTGAAACTCTTCGGGGCAAATTTCGGCAGCGACCTGCGCGGTCCCCACATTTTTGATCCAAAACGGCTGATCGCCTTGTTTTTCAGTTTGGAACTAGGCTTGTCGATCATCCATCGATGAAGCATGACGGTTTTCCAGCCTGATATGATCACCCTCCAGGTGAACGAGGTGTACTTTTTTAAAACGGCTTCACGACGATTGTTGAGCAGAAGCTCATGCAGCGGGATCCTGACCGGGCATACTTCGGTGCATTTTCCGCAGAGAGAGGAAGCAAAACTCAGGTGGTTGTACTCCTTCATCCCTAGGTAATGCGGGGAAATGACCGATCCGATGGGGCCCGAATAAGTTGCCTGATAGGTGTACCCTCCGA
>Ga0116170_10002357_pt1 | contig 18272 bp, 11 predicted proteins | sample AD_JPNHW1_MetaG_FD_89797 | JGI IMG/M metagenome (GOLD analysis project Ga0116170, IMG submission 89797) | Active sludge microbial communities of municipal wastewater-treating anaerobic digesters from Japan - AD_JPNHW1_MetaG | ecosystem: Engineered > Bioreactor > Anaerobic > Digestate | place...
ACTTCATCGAGCAAGACCGCCAATGTGACAGGCGAATTAAAATGCTGCATAAGACAATAAAGTATTTCAAACTCTGTGGGAGTAAGCTTTATTCTTTTATTGACAACAGCACACTCAAGCGTGTCGGGGAAAATTTCAATGTCGCCTGCACGCAGGACTTCGGATGATATTGAGTTGTCCTCTTCAATTTGGTTCCTTCGAAGCAATACCCTTATGCGCAAAAGCACTTCCTGAATATCAAAAGGCTTGACCAGATAATCATCTGCCCCGCAGTCAAAACCTTCGGTTTTGTCAATAATTGTACCTTTGGCTGTGAGCATCAAAACCGGTACGGCAAGCTTTGCCTGCCTGATATTTTTACAAACATCAAATCCGTTCATTTTGGGCATCATAACATCAAGAATTATCAAATCGTAAGCGTTATTTAACGCCTTATTAAGCCCTTCAAGCCCGTCTTTTGCAGTATCAACATAGTAACCGCTTTGACCTATGTCAAATTCAAGCAGTTCCCTGATTTCGGTATCATCATCAACGATTAATATTCTTTTTTGAGTCTTCATCGAAAATCCCCCGTATTTATAAATATTTTCGCAAAAGCGAAAGTTTTTTTCAACCCGTTTATAGAAATTTTTTCAATAATTAAAACGAAAGCGGGCAAAAAACATTCTGTTTTTTGCCCGCTTTCGTTAAATCTTTTCTATATCAAATCTAATGCAGAAAATCTTTTTCTTCTTGATGTGAATTTTAATAACATTGCTCTCATTGTTTTTCCTCTTTCTTTATATATAAAGTATATACAGTTGCGGAAATTGCCTTTTTGTAAACGAATATTACAAAATAATTTCATTGTTTTTTGTCCTTGAATGTGTAGAATTAATTTAAGGTGGGAGTTATGTTAATACAAGGTCCAATTTCTAGTGAAAAAACACAATTGCTGACACAAAAGTATGCCGAGCTTTTAAACTCGGGAGTGGACAGCACTAAAATTCTTGTTTTGCTGCAAAATTCGAACAAAAAAGAAAAATTTATTAAAGAAACTCTTGAAAATTTAAAAATAGAAACTGTTGAAAAGCTTCAGATTTATTCGTTTTACGGACTTGTTTACAACACAATCACCGATAACTGGGCATTTTTGGAAAATTCAATTAAAGACTCAAACACAAAAATTCTTCCAAATCTTGTAGGGCTGGAAGTTTCTCAAAGCCTCCTCAAAGATATAATCAAAGACGTTAAATTTGAAGGATATAACTCCAAAAAATCACTCCTGCACCAGCTTTTTCGCAGATATTCATTAATTGTCCAAAATAACTTAACCGATGTTGATGTAAAAAAACGCTCCGAAGAAATTTTGAAAGAAAGTTTTGCGCCTGACGCTAAAGCGGCACTTGACGAATTCAAAAAAAGAACCCTTGAATTGAGAAGTTTTGACTACTTAAGACAAAGTCTCATTTTTAACCACTTGTATAAAAATACAGGCTGTTTTTCCAAAATCGAATATTTGCTGGTTGATGACGGCGATGAAATAACCCCGATTTGTCTTGATTTTATAAAGTTTTTACAGCCAAAATTAAAAGATATTTTCATAGCTTACGACCCTTTGGGTTCAAGTCGTTGGGGGTATTTAAGTGCGGATAAAAGTGCGGTTTTCGGCTTTGAAGAAATGTCAAATGAAGCACCGTTGGTTTTGCCTGCGAAAACTGCCCTTAAAGAAGATGCACAGACTATTTTTAATAACGCAACGGGACAAAAAAACCAAAAGTTAATAAATTTTTCCCTGTTTTCAACCTCAAAACGTGCTCAAATGCTTGATGAAGGGATTAAAAAAGTAAAAAGTCTTATCAACAATTCAATAAAACCTTGTGAAATTGCAATTATTACTCCGATAATCGACGATATGCTCAAATTTTCGCTAAGAGAAAATTTACCCAAAAGTCAGGTTAATCCTGTTTTCTTGTCAGGAAGCGAAAAAATTGTCCAAAATCCCATTGTTGCTTATTGTCTTTCCATTTTAAAACTCTGTGACGAAACGCTCAAACAAGAGCTTTGTGAGTTTGAAATAAGGGCAATTCTGTCGGATTTCCTGAAAATTCCTATAAAATACTGCAGAAAAATCCTTGATGAATTTGAAAAAACAAAGGAATTTATACCTTTTACTTTTAAAAATGAAGCGTTCACAAAAAATTATGCAGCTTTTTTAAATTTGTTAGAAAACCTCAAAAAAACAAACAAGCTTTCAGAGCAAATTTATGGGATTTCAGAGTTAATCGACTTCAAATTTTACGATAAGGATGAAATAAATAAATTTAACTTTTTCATAAAACAAATTGAAGATTTTGAAAGTGTTTTTACCGACAAAAAAATCTCAAACAGTCAGATAATAAACCAGATTGAAAATTCTATTATCTCTGAAAATCCTTATTCTACGCTTGAAATAGAAGAAAATGACCTTGTAATCGCAACGCCTCAAAAAATTATCGACAATCAAATTCAGACAAAATATCAAATTTGGCTTGATGTTTCAAGCGATGAATGGATAAAAAGCGACACAGGCCCGCTTTATAATGCGTGGGTTTTTCAGGCAGGCTGGGATAAGGCCGAATTTACGCTTCAAGACAACATTGAACTGAGCAGGCAAAAAACCGCAAGAATTTTAAGAAAACTTACCCTATGCGCAGGTGAAAAAGTTTACACCTATGCAAGCCTTTTTGATTCTATGGGTGTCGAAAATTTCGGCGGCATTGAAGGAGGGGTAAATATAGGAGGGGTAAATGAGGGGGTAAATGCAGGGGGGGTAAATGAGGGGGTAGCAGAAGCAAAAGTTAAAAAAATAATTCCCCGCGACGACCAAAAGGCGGTTTTGGATTACAAATCAGGCTCAATGGCAATTTCTGCAGTGCCTGGGGCGGGCAAAACCACCATTTTGCTATCGTTAATCCTGAAGCTTCTTGAAGAAGGTACAAACCCTGAAAACATTTTTGTACTGACTTATATGGAATCAGCCGCAAGAAATTTCAGGGAAAGGATTCAGCTTGCAAACCCTTACAGCACACAGCTTCCCAATATAAGCACAATTCACGGACTTGCGCTTAAAATATTAAAAGAAAATTCAAACTTTGAGAAATTGGGCTTAAATCCCGATTTTGAAATCTGCGACGACACCCAGCGGTCAAGGATTTTGAGAGAATTATCTGCAAAACTTAAACTCAAAAAAACAGAATCAGAAGATTTTGACAGAGCCGTTTCTGTTTTGAAAATAAGCAAAGGAACAAACAAAATTGAAAATAAAAAAGCGGAATTAAGTAAATTCCTCGAATTTTTTAACGAATACGATCAAATTTTAAAAGAAAACAACTTAATCGACTATGACGATATGCTTATTTTGTCGGTGAAACTTTTGAAAGAAAATCCCGATGTTTTGAAATATTATCAGGACATTTGCCTTTATGTGATTGAAGATGAGGCGCAGGATTCCTCGCAAATTCAACAGGAATTAATATCTCTTTTAAGTTCAAAACATAAAAACTTAATCCGATGCGGCGATGTAAATCAGGCAATCACAACGACTTTTTCAAACGCAGATGTAGAAGGTTTCAGAAGATTCATTAATCAAGCGCAGACAAAAGTCAGCATGAACCGTTCGCAACGATGCACGAAAGAGGTTTGGGAACTTGCCAACAATCTGCTCAAAACATCACAAAAAAATCCAAAAACCCAAAACGCTTTCTATGAAATTTTTATGCGCCCGGTCGAAGGAAAAAATCCGCAGGAAAGAAATTCGATTGTGCCCATAGTTTTTGACAACGAATTTACAGAAAAAAACTTTATCCTCAAACAGATTAAAACTCTTATTTCAAAAAATCCCGACAAAACTTTGGGAATTCTTTTGAGAAACAATTATCAAGTCACAAATTGGACAAAATTTATAAACAACTCGGGGCTCAAAACCATTACAAGAAGCGAATGTCTGGAACAAAAAGGAATTTTCAGGACAATTTTTGCGGTGCTTAAAATTATTCAAAATCCTTTTGACAACGAAAATATTGCCCAAAATTACGATATTCTTGCAGAACTGGGGCACTACACTTCAGGAATGTTTGCCCAGATAAGAAATTTCCCTTCAGTTTTTGTCCAGACAAGCACCGATGATATTAAAAACCTCGACCTTGTCGATTTTTACTGGGATGTGGATTACTGGCTGAATTTTTCTTCAATGCCGATTGAAGAACTTGCCATTAAAATCGGGCTTTATTACTACCCCGACAGCCAAATCGAAAAATCAAACGTGTATCTTATTGCCACATTAATTAAGCGTTTGAGCGTTCAGTACAAAAAGTTTTCCGCTATTTTAGACAGGCTCTCAGAACTTGCCAAAAAGCCTAACCTGAGCGGTTTTAAGTTCTTTTCCGAAGAAGACGAAGACGACAAAAAATTCCTTGAAGGCAAAGTCCAGATTATGACGATGCACAAATCTAAAGGGGATGAGTTTGATTTTGTATTTTTGCCCGAATTCAGCGAGGACAGCCTTCCGATTGAATTTGAGAATATGTCGCTGAAAAAAAATTCAAGATTTATGGAAGAAGTAAGAGAACTGAATCCTGATTACAGGAAAAAAACCGATGACGATTTAAAAGAATTTTTGCTTGCAGAAAATTTGAGATTGCTTTATGTTGCAATTACAAGGGCAAAAAGAAAGCTGTTTTTTACGGTAAGCAAAATCACAAAACCTTACGGAAAAGAAAAAGAACAAAAACCTTCTGCAATTTTTGAAAAGCTTTTAAAACCAAGAAATTCGGAGGTGACAGATGAATAATTTTTCACCCAATATGTTAAAAAACTTTGACCAGTGTCAGCAAAAATTCTGCTTCAAGTACGTAGAAAAAATCTCTATGCCGCAAAAACCAGAGATTTTTGAAAAAGGTAAAAAAATCCACGCTCTTGCAAATTATTTCTTGAATAAAAACGATATTTCAAAAATGGAACAAACGCTTACACAAGCAGAAAAAACCGATTGGGAGGCTTTGAAAAGTAATAAATATATGAGCTTTGAACCTGTTGTGACAGAACATAATCTTTCGTGCAAAATCGGAGATTTTTGGGTGGGCGGGCGTTTGGATGCTATTGTAAAACAAGGCAATGATTATTTCATTTTGGATTACAAAACCGGAAACATACCTCAAAATCCGCAAAATGATTTTCAGACAATGGTGTATCTGCTTGCCGCGGACAAAATTTTTAAACAGAAAAATATTCCTGTCAATTCGATTACTTTTGTTTATATAGGGCTTAAACAGGGTGAAGAAAAATCAATTTTATTTAACGAAGATTTAAAAAAAACTTACGAAGAAAATTTAAAAGAAATTTGCAAAAAAATTGATTTTACATGCGATGCAAAAGTTTTTTCAAAAACGCTTACAGCCTGCAAATACTGTGAATACAACAAAATTTGTTATAAAGATTAACAACTACCTCTCACCCGTCGTTGCGAGGGGGAACAATATATTTACCCCCGAAGCAATCTAAAAAGCGTTAAATTTAAGTTATTGTGACTTCTTTCTTTTTTATATCGACGAAAAAAGAAAGAAGTCACCAAGAAAGAAAAATCACTCTTTTGGCTGCGCCGCCTGCTCGAGCGAGCTCTCGCTAAATAACGGGTTGCTTAATGAAAAATTCATTAAGCAACTAAAGGGTTTCAGAGTGAAACCCTCTACGGACTCTTTTCCGACCATATCGGAGTGAGCAATTTACACTTAACGAAACAACGGCAGAGCGAGTGTGTTTGAGTGCCGAAGGCACGAGTTCGCGAGCTCGGGTTGAGTTTAGTGTAAATTAGCGAGCGCAGATCCGGTCGGGAGTTTCTTTGCCTACTTTCTTGTCGACACAAGAAAGTAGGTTCATAAAAAATAATTACAAAAATTATTAGTTTGTGAGATCCTGAATCAAGTTCAGGATGACGTTATTATTTGATTATTATATCACATTTAAATATCGTTAATAAAAATCCCCCTTTGAGGAGCTTTTATGACAGAGTAGGCGAAATGCAATGCCCGAAAATTTCACTGTTTGAGCGTAGCGAGTTTGAAATTTTCAATGGAATGAGCCGTACTCTGGGAAAAAGCGACGAGCAGGGGGTGGCTTTTGGCGGGACCTTTTGCCACCAAAAGGTCCCAAAAGAAAATATTCAAGAAATTATAACTTTTTAGATTGCTTCGGTGGACAATAACTATAAAAGCCGATAACCCACGTCTCGCAATGACGTAAAAAGGATAATTATTTATCCTTATTTAATGTAAATTTTGTAAATAATTTTACAAAAAAGGCAATTTTGTAGTTAAAAACAACTTTATATATATGTAGGTAGTGTATATTTATAGGTTGGAAAATGACAAACGCAGTTGCATCAGCAATATTTTGTGCAAGAAACGTCGATAAAACCAAACATGGTGAAGTCGGCCGAAGTGCTGTTGCCGTAGGGCAAGCAAAAAAGGTCATCGATTCAATTATACAACTGGACAAAAAGCTTGGCAAGGGTCCCGCAAAAGCTGTTGAAAATATTCTTAACTTTTCAAATAAAAGCAAAGCTTTACAAGCAATAGGAAAAATCACAAAATTTGCAAGCGATAACATTAACCCTCTTATTTGCGTTTCTTCCGGTATTAAAGTTTTAACTTCGGATGATAAAAAAACAACTCTAATAAATGAAACAGGTGCCCTTTCAGGAATGTTTATATCAGAAAAAGTTGCCAAAAAGTTGCTGGATAATATGGTTGAAAGCAAAACAGTAAAAGAACTTTGCGAAAAAGGAATAAAATCTGCCGATGCAAAAGGCTATAGGACACTTAGCAAATTGATTAAATCATCTCCGACAATATTAAAAGGTATTTTGTTTGTATTTGCATCAATCGGCGGATACAGCATAGGCTCAAAAATTGCAAAGAAAATTTCTTCAAAAGAAAAAAAACCTGCAAAAAACGAAAATATTTTTGCAAAAGCCCCCCTCGCAGAACAAAAAGTGCAAAACAAAGCTCCTGAAAAAATTGAAAAAACAGTCCAAAAAGAAGAAGTTGAACCCAAAAAAGTAGATGTTGCGGCATAGTCAAGGCAGAGCAAAAAGCCCTGTTCACTTGACATATAGTTTTTTCGTTAATATAATATTCTTAATCACTTGCCGGTGTAGCTCAACGGTAGAGCAACGGTTTTGTAAACCGTAGGTTGGAGGTTCGATTCCTCTCACCGGCTTACTTTTTCTAAAGAATTGAAAAAGTAAACCTTGAATTTTGAACTCCATTCACTGTTCACCATTCACTAATATGCCCTTGTGGCTCAGGGGTAGAGCACTCCCTTGGTAAGGGAGAGGCCACGAGTTCAAATCTCGTCAAGGGCAAATTGATAATTAAATAATGTTCCAAGTTCAAAGCGAAGAGTGTTCAACAATGTACCCTCGCTAAAGTAAGGCTCCTTGTCAGTTGTAAACAAAACGACACTCGGGGCTACGGGAAACAAAGTTTCCCTTCGAATTTGGGTAGGTGCCCGAGTGGCTAAAGGGAGCAGACTGTAAATCAGTGTTGGAGAGGCTAAAAGCCTCTTTTTTAGTGGGTTTTGAACAAAACATACTACCTTTTGAACAGGGCTGAAAGTATTGATTTTACGTTGAACAAAATACACAACTCCACAAATATTACACAAAAAATTTTGAAGCTGATTTTATACGTATTTTAAAAATGCGCAGATTAAGATACTGCGAGTACTGAAATTAGAACATTTTTAAAGTTCAACTTATTTTCATGCCTGAATTGTGAAAATTTTCTGCTATAATAAAACGGTAAGGAGATTAAGAATTGACTTTAGACTTGTCCAAAAATGAAAGTGTTATTTTAGAATATAAAGAAGAAATTAATACTAATTTTTATAAATCATTATCTGCTTTTGCGAATACAAAAGGCGGAATAATTCTTTTAGGAGTTACCGACAAAAAAGAACCTAAAGGTATAGATTTACCAAAAGGAAGACAAGAAACAATTATTAATCAAATAGTAGATTCTCTTGGCATTCAACCTGAAATTAATATATTAACAATTGAAGGTAAAAATATTTTATCTGTCTTAGTTGAAAAATCTTCTAATCCGATTTCTTATAAAGGTAAGTATTACAAGCGTGTTGGGAATACTACAAGAGAGATGCAAAGAGAAGAATTAAAGAAAATGTTCTTAAAAGATGTTTCTTGGGATACTTTGACAGGCAACTACTCTATTGATGAAATTGATACGGAAATAGTCAGATACTTTATTAAACTTGCAAACAGTAAGAAAAGATTGCCTATAGTCGGGGAAGATGAAAGTATACAGTCAATTCTTGAACGTTTAGATTTAATTATTGACGGTAAATTAACCAATGCCTCAATATTGTTATTCGGCAAAAATCCACAAAAATACTTTACAAGTGCAACTTTAAGAGTCGGTGCATTTAAAGATAATACTGGAGTTACATTCATTGGAGACAGACAGATAAAGGGAAACCTATTTAAGCAGGCTATAGACGGAGAAGAAGCCTTAAAATTTTATAATAATGTTAAATACGTTATTTCAGGGAAGCTACAAAGGGATGAATATTGGGATTATCCTTTAGATGCAGTCAGGGAAGCGTTATTGAACGCTTTAATACATAGAGATTATTTTGATAGTGGTACAGAAATACAAGCAAAAATTTTTAAGGATTCTCTTTGGATATATAACAGTGGAGGATTAACAGGCGGTCTAACTTTAGAGCAAATCAAAGGTCAACACCCATCACGTTCAAGAAACAAGCTAATAATGAACATCTTTTATTTGTCGGGCATGGTCGAAAGATTTGGCTCTGGTATCAGTAGAATAATTGAGAAGTGTAAATCTCAATTATTACCTGAACCTGAATTTAAAGAAGAGTCTGGTGGCTTCTCAGTTTACTTTAGAAAAGAATTTTCAGGCTTGAATGATAGACAGAAAAAAGCTATAGAGTTTATCAGAGAAAAAGGTGCTATAAATAACAGCTTGTACCAAGAATTAACACAAGCCACAAGAGAAACAAGTAAAAGAGACTTATTTAAAATGGTAGAAGTGGGGATTATTAAAAAAGAAGGTGAAGGTAAGCTTACAAAGTATATCTTACCTTAATTTATATAAACGGATATAAAGTGCATAAACATACATAAGCAGACATAAACGTATATAATGACCCATAAAGACCCATAAATGATTATTTGTGTATATGTGTATATACTTATATACACAGGGCTAGCATGCTAGATTGATAGAATGCTAATATCAGACATGACCCATAAGCTATAAACTATTTATCTTATTTTAACTTTGTCTTTATAGGCTACACGCAGCATCTTTTACACAAAATTTCACACCATTTACACATAGAAATTTGGTAATAAATTTCAAAGATAGGTAGAGAAAAGAAGTTATATTATACCCATAATTTAAAAACTATTACCCTATTTTTTGTAGCTTTTTTAATACGATTTAAATATCTTATATCAGTAGGTTTCTTCATTAATAAAACTATTGCCGGCTTTTTACCCGTCTTTTCAGAATAATAAAGACTTTGCCCGACCGCTTCTGCCCATTTATAAGCATAATCAAATTCTATTGCATAATCTTCCGTTAGGCAATCAACACGGGTTTTGTCATCTAACACATATTCAGAGACTCCGCCGTTAGCATTGCACCACGGAATAGCATAGTCCTTTTCAAGAGCACTTGCAGGAAGAGCCAAAAATAATAATAACAAAATAAATTTCTTCATTCTGGCATTATAAACGAGGTTATCTTTTTTTAAAGTGGTACATCTTCCTTTTTTGGTCTAGTTTTATAATCTTTGACTAAATACACTAATAAAATAACTAAGATTATTACATCAATCAAAGTCCAAGCTTCTCGCTCAAGTATAATAGGTACAAATGGATTGAATAAAATCGTCAGAATACCAAACAATACCAATGCTTTACTTTTTGGGGTTTTAATAAATATTCTATATCCAATCCAAGCTGAGCAAATAGTCATAATCCATCGCAAGAAGATAAAGAACCCATAAGGTAGCTCTTGATAAAAAGCCCAGTCTAAAATAGCCAATACTAAAAATGCAATTGATACCAGTATTAAAATGTGTAAATTGTCACTAAATAATTTTTTCATAATTTTACTTATTTCTCCACAATCAATATTATTATGTAATTCCAAGATATTTTGAGAAAAATTTATCTTTGATAAATACCCTTATTTAAAAAACTTTCCTCCATTATTTCTGATTTTTCGTCAATATTTAGGTTTTGAATAGTAACAGTCTTTTCTATAATTAATATTTTTTTACCAAAAGGGAAAAATCCGATAAATGCTAAAAATATGGAAGTTATAAACATTATTGAAATAATTGCTCCATCTCTTAAATTATCAAAATTCCTTAAGAAGAGATAGAAAAAAATAGAATAAGCAAGAAATGAAACAACAATATTTGCAAGTGCTATAACAAGCTTAATAAAAAAGTTTTTATAATTTGTTTTAAAATTATTTAATTTGTAATATAAAAATGTAGCCCTTATCAATACAGCAGAATAAAAAAGAAACATAATTGCAAGAAAAATGTTTTGACCACCACCTAAATGGTTTATATGATTATAAAAATTAACATAGCAAGTTAATAATGAATATACAAAAATCAAAATAGATACAGCCCTGCTCTTATATTTTTTAATTGACCAACCAAACAATATAAGCATATAGACATCAATTAAATTGCCTATATTTTTAAAAAATATTACCGCTAAAAATATAAGACTCGCAAGAAAATATAATACGTAACTCATTTCTTTAACAAAAATTTCACAATCTTCTATTGTATTAAGCTTTGTTTTTAATATTTGATTCATTTAGGCTATTCCTTATAAAAAATTACTTAAAGACCAACAAATCAATGATAAAACTAAAATAATAACAAGGAAAGAGTTAATTAAGTTTTTTAACAACCTATAGCCCAACTGGGTTATGTATCAATCCAATTTTATTTGTATTAAACTATTCACATTGGAATAGTATTAAAAAGTATGGAGAATTTATATGCATACTCACGTTCTTTTAGCTTTCATTGCTTTAACTATATTTATTATTGGTTTTTTATTTTCTATTTTTTATATACGACTACATAATTTAATTCTGTCTGCAGTTAGACCTAGTTTTATAAAGATTGAACCGTCTGCCGACCAATTTATTGACTTAGCATCAACTATTTGGTCACTAAAAAAGAATATCAATAAAATTATTGAAGAAAACTCTTTAGAAGATAAAAAACGGCAAATAGATAGTTCTTTCAATAAACTAGACACCATTTTAAAACTCCAAAATATTGAAGTTAAAGATTATACGAATGAAAAATTTAACGAAGGAATGAATATTGACATAATAGAAACAATAAAAAATCCTAGCATAAGAGGTGCATATATAAAGGAAACCATTTCCCCTACAATAATTCATAATGGAATTATTATAAAAAAAGCAAGAGTAATTAAAGAAATGAGTGAGGATTTAAATGAATAATATTGAAATAGGTATTGATTTAGGCACAACAAATTCAGAAATTGCAATATTAAATAACGGCAACATAGAAATTGTTAAAAATACTCTTGGAGATGAATATACTCCATCTGTCTTTGGAGTAAACAAAGCAAATGATGAAGAAGTTGGTAAAAAACCGTATGTTCGATATTTTAAAGATTGCACCAATCAAGAAATTGAAAATAATAAACCAGAGATAAAAAGATTAATGGGGACTTCTCAAAAAATATTTTTTTCTAGAGTTGATAAAGAATACTCAGCAGAAGAAATATCTTCAAGAATTTTAAATTTTTTAAAGCAGGATGCTGTTAGGAAAAATGCAAATATTAATACAACTGGAGTTGTTATAACAGTTCCAGCCCATTTTTCGACAGTTCAGGCTGAAGCAACTAAAAGAGCTGGTGAATTAGCAGGTTTTAAATATGTTGTTCTATTGCAAGAACCTATAGCTGCATCCATTTCTTATGGCTTTGGAAATAGTCAAAATGAGAACTGGCTTGTATACGACCTCGGTGGTGGAACGTTTGACTCTGCTTTAATATCATCAAAAGATGGAAATTTAAAAGTATTGAGCCATAGTGGGGATAATTTTTTAGGCGGTAAAGATATTGATAATTTAATCGTAGAAAAAATAATACTTCCTAAATTAAATCAAAAATATAGCTTAGAAAATTTCAACAGAGGCAATTCAAATTATTCCGTTGAATTTGCAAAATTAAAATACTCAGCAGAGCAAGCAAAAATTCAACTATCTAGCTTAAGTGAAATTAACATTGAAGTTGACATTAAAGTTGATGATAAAGAAATCTATGAAAATATTTTAATAACGCAAATTGATTTGGAAACTATTATGAGTGAAATAATTTCTAAAACGATAGCTCTATGTAAGCAAACCATTGAAGAAGCAGGTATAAAATCTGAGTCAATTAATAAAATTGTTTTAGTAGGCGGACCGACTCAACTCCCTTTTATTAAAAATAGATTGGAGAGTGAATTAAAAATAAATGTAGACACTTCAAGTGACCCTTTAACAGCTATTGCAAGGGGCGCTTGCATATTCGCAACAAGTCAAGTTATTCCTCAAGAATTTGAAGAAGAAAAAATATTTGATGAAAATACTTATCAGATTAAACTCAATTATGATTCCTTAACTTCTGAAGAAGATGAGTTGGTTACGGGGATTATTGAACAACTAAAAGAAACAGAAGATGAGTATTTTATTCAAATTCAAAGCCAAGATAACAAATATAATAGTGGTAGAGTAAAACTTAAAAATGGTAAATTTGCAGTAGATGTAAGTATTGAAGCTAAAAAGACAAATCCTTTTTGGATTTATTTATTTGATGCTGAGGGGAATACTCTTAATTTGACTAATGATAGTTTTAATATTATGCATGGACTTACTGTAACGGGTTCACCAATCCCTCATTCAATTGGGATTGGGGTTACAAATAAAGATATGGCATCTGGAGCAATGTCTCAGACCTATGATGTATTCTTTGAAAAAAATGAAATGCTGCCTCGTGAAAAAACTCGTACTTATAAAACATTAAAACCATTAATTAAAGGAGATAAAATTAATTGCTTACCTATTTCTGTGTATGAAGGTGAAGAAAAAATCCCAGATAGAAATTGCCGTATCTGTGAATTGGAATTAACTGGCGAAAATATTCCATTTGATGTTGCACAAGGAGATGATGTCGAAATTACAATTAAGGTAAATGAGTCGAGAGAGCTAAGTGCCGAAGCGTATATTCCATTAATAAATATGTCATTTAACGCTAGAGCAACGATTTATGATGAAATATTAGATACAAATGTAATGAACAAAGAACTTGTAAAAGAAACCGAAAGAGTTAAGGAAGTGGACCATTTATGTTCTTATGAAGAGAGAGAACATATTTCCGATTCTATTCAAGAGATTAAAGCTTCAATAAAAACTTCAGAAAATGACGAAGATGAAAAATCTAAAACAAATATTAAAATTAAAAAATTAAAATCCGATATTGATAAACTTCAGCAAAATAAAAAAACAGATGTGTTGAAACAGGAATATCAAGAATTGGTTGCGGAAATTAATAATATGATTAATGCAACTAAGGACCAAGAGAAAATGATAGAATATAAAAAACGATTTGAAAGCTTGAAAGAAGAAGGTTTTAAAGCTATTGAAACCGATAATAAAATTATGCTTACAAGAATAAATGAGCAATTAGATGGACTGCTTAGAAGCATTGTATGCTCAGATGATTTTACTTGGCTAATATGGCTAAGAGACCTTGAAATGAAGACTAATTATACTGATATGGCACAAGCTCAGTACTATATAAATAGAGCAAAAGAGGCTGTTCAAAATAGGGATATGAATGAAGTAAGAAATTGTGTGTCGAACCTTTTTGGATTACTTCCTGAAATCGAAAGATTAGAGGCAGAGAATAAAATGGCAGGTATTACTAAATAATGAATGATTTATTAATTGATAATTTAATTTTTAATAATGCGTACGGAATACTTGGACTTTTATCAAATTCTACTCAGAAGGAAGTCTCAAAAAGAGCAAAAGACTTAGAGAAATTGCTTAGTATTGATGAAGTGCCTGAATATGATTATGATTTCAATTTTTATAATAAATTAAGAACCCTTGCCAATATTAAAGATGCACAACATAAATTATCAAATCCAAAGACTCAGATAGGTCAATATTTTTTTAGTATTTTAATTAATTCAGAAAAAGAAAAACAATATATCGATAAAATAAATAAAGACTTTTCTTATGAAAGTATTATGGAATACGATGAAGCTTTTCCTAAAAAAACATTTAGCATTAATAAAAACATAGCAATATTATTGACTTTACTCCAATTAACAGCAAAAACAAATGTAGAATCCACAGAAGTTTTACAGGGCAAGTCAATATACTTTTGGTCTGAACTTCTTTTTAATAAAAAAAACTTACGAGATTTTGAAAAAATTTACAAGTTGAATGATGAAATAGGAATTGATGATTCTGTTTTTGATAATTTGTTTGATAAAATAAGAGATGAATTAATAACAATCTTTTCTGATATAGCTGAATTCCGACAAGATAATACAATACTTGCAAATTTTATAACAACTTTTGGTATGAATAATTCGTCAGCCGACATAAAACAAGTTGAAGAAAGCTATAGAAATATAGATAAATCATTAGAGATACTAGATAGTATGAAAATTTCGGATGACGGGATTTTTGATGAAGATGAAAAACATACACTAAAAACAAAATTGAATAATATCCAGACTGAATTGAATAATTTAATGGATTTAGGTTTATATAACGACACGAGAACTATTTTGTTGAGAGATAGAATTGCAGAAACTGTTAGAATACAAATATTAGACCTACATAATAATTTACTAGAAAGAGAAACTGCATTAAATTTATTAAATATTTCAATAAAAATATGTGGGACATCTTCTTTGAAAATAAAGTTGGAAGATGAAAAAGAAATAATAACTAAAAATGTTATTTCAGATAATCATCTTAATCCTATTTTCAATATTTTAAAAGAAATAGAAAGTAGAATTCATTGTATTTCTAAATACGAATTAGATGAAAAAATAAATTTAATTGAGGTTAGGGCTAGTGAAATAATTGCTAATAATTCTTTGTCTTCAAAAAACAAGGTAGAATTATTAGATATGATTGCTTTAGATACAAAATGTTTAGCCGTTATATTGCATAATGATAAAGGAAAATTTAAAGAATCGCAGCGATTGATTCAATTGGCCGTTAATTTGGCACGCTCACCTAAAATTGTTGAAATATGTCAAATAAATTTAAATACAATTAATCACACAGTACAAAATAGATGTGGATTTGCGAATTCGGAGCTTGGAGGATGTCTATTCGGTTTGTTAGCAGGTTTATTTAGAATGTTCGGCGGCTACATATTTTTAGCATTGGTTATTATCGTAGGAGGTGCAGCGGTATCTTTTCCTTCCATATCTATTCCTATAGTTGTTATAATAGCGATTGTTGCACTTGTTAAATTTTTAAACAAACAGGATGCAAAATTATGAATTTGAGGGCTAATAATTTATATGGAAGATGATAAAAAATTAAATTTCGATTTGGAATTTTTAGGTAAAGATAATAATATTATCAATGATGTCAACAAGACAGATGCCCTTTTAAAGGATGATGAGCATACAAAGAGTCCGAAGGAAGTAATTGAAAAATCAGAAGAAAAATCGAAACAAACTACATCAGATGTATCCTTTAATAATTATGGCGATGCCGACAAAAAAAATAACGTAAAATTTTTGATTGGCACTTTTATTTTTATTTTTGTTATATTCTTTTTCACAGCTATCTTTTATAAAGATTCAACTTCAGTAAACAATGATTATTCAGCTGCAACTCAAGAAATCGAACCACTGTCAGAAGTTCAGCATATTCCGACACCTTGTAAAGGAGGAGAATATTATGAAAATGGTGAAGTCAATGATTTTGAAGGGAATATTTTGCATTATACGGCTTTGGACGTATATGAGCCAAGCGAAGGAATGACTCCTTTTGTATTAAGAACTGGGTCAAGCGATTATACCTCAAAAAATTATGTTGGATTCGCAAATGATAAATGTGAAGTAATTATTCAACCAAGGCCAACTGCTCACCAACCCCAAAGTGATAGCCCATTTAATCATTTTTTTTCTGATGGATTATCGGCATACCTGGATGGAAATACAAATCTTTATGGATATTTGAACACAACTGGGGAAATAGTAGTTCCTGCACAATTTACATGGGCGGAGCCTTTTAGAGAAAATTTAGCGGTCGCAATTAAAAATGGAAAATGCGGATATATTAATAATGATGGAAGTTTTTCAATTTTAAATAAATATTTGTATTGTAATAGTTTTTCAGACGGATTAGCGAGCGTGTCTAATGATGGTACTTTATGGGGATATATTGATAAGCGAGGTAAAACGGTAATAAAGCTAAATTTATTATCAACAAACATGTTACATGGAGTCCCTGAAGATTTTAAAAATGGCATAATTTATGCAAAATTTAGTGAAAATAAATATGCACTGCTAAACAAAAAAGGTCAAATTATTGGTAATAAATATTTCGATTTTATAGAATATAAATACAATGAAAGTTATTGGGCCAAAAAAGATGACATTGAAGGCTTTATAAATAATGATGCCCAATGGATTTACAAAAATAATATACTAAGCGATTCTATGAAAAACAATGTTAATAATGATTATGAAGACAATATAATGAAATCTCAAAATGTTAATCTAAATAAGGCAAAAGTAATTAATAACGAAAACACTGAGCTTCAACCACTAGCCTATAAACACGGACAATACTCTTGCTCTGAATATCATCATCAACAGGTTAGCGGCTTAGCTCCTACTACTAGCGCAATAAAGGAAACTAATCAAAAAATCCAACAGTTGGAAAGCGAAATAAAACAGCTAGAAAGCACCCCTGCCTACGAAAAAGCTCAAGACAAATATTTTATAATTGATGTAAAAATTAATGCAAAACAGAAACAAGTCCAAGAACTAAGGACTTTGTTGGATAATGAAAATGAGAGATATAATAATTACTTACAAGTAAACTGTAATTATATTGGGAATTAGGATGCTGGAAATATGCATATAATTTAAGTAGCATTTTGGGAGAGCTGAAATCACTGCAAGTAAATTTAAGGAGAAACCATGAATCAAAAACCATTATTACCAAATAATTATCAAATAAACAATCAAAATGTAATAAATTGCCGCATTGCTAAAAAATCACTAGTTGAAATATACAAACTTGTTAATGAAGAATACTTAATTTTATTTTTAGATTCTGGCATTAAAATACTGCCAAATAAAAAAGTTAAATATGATATTTTTGAATTTAAAATTAGCAACAAAAATTATTTTGCTTTTATCTCTAATATAAATTATGAAAATGACATTAATACTCTTGTCGAGGATTTAACGAAAATTAAAGGTTTTGATGCAGTAGCAGGAATGGCTGAATTAAAACAACAACTTTTAGCTGATGTAATCTACCCATTAACACGTTCTGAAGATTATGAAAAGTTCAAATTAGCTTTACCTAATGGTATTTTGTTATATGGACCTCCTGGTTGTGGTAAAACTTACATTGTAAGGAAATTAGCAGAAGAAATTAATTATAATTATTTTGAATTAAAACATTCAGATGTTGCTTCAATATACATCCATGGCTCAGTTGAAAAAATTGCAGATATATTTAACAAAGCTAAATTATATGCTCCGTCTTTGGTTTTTATTGATGAGTTGGAAGGATTATTGCCAAATCGTTCTGATTTAAATGGTGGTGACACTCATAAGCATGAAGAAATTAATGAATTTTTGATGCATTTAAATGATGCGGGCAAAAATAAAATATTGGTTATAGGTGCGACAAATCAGCCAGAATTGATAGATAAAGCAGTTTTAAGGTCAGGAAGATTTGATAAAAAAATAGAAGTAAAACCGCCAGATTTTGATGCTAGAAAACATTTATTTGAATTTTATTTGTCAGATAGACCACATAAAAACATAGATTTTGATTTGTTAGCAGGTCAAACGATTAATTATTCTTGTTCTGATATCGAATTTATTGTTAATGAGTCAGCAAGATATGCAGTTAGGCTTAAAAAAGAATAC
>Ga0116170_10002358_pt1 | contig 18268 bp, 10 predicted proteins | sample AD_JPNHW1_MetaG_FD_89797 | JGI IMG/M metagenome (GOLD analysis project Ga0116170, IMG submission 89797) | Active sludge microbial communities of municipal wastewater-treating anaerobic digesters from Japan - AD_JPNHW1_MetaG | ecosystem: Engineered > Bioreactor > Anaerobic > Digestate | place...
AATTGGAGTCTTACTGGAAGGAAAATTTGAGTCAGTTTTCCAGAACAGGATTACCGATCCGCTGGGCATCAGCTCACAAAACCTGATCAAAGAGAGCAAATCAACCAAGATGGTGGTTATCTCCGATGGTGGCATTATCTGTAATAAAGTTCGGAACTACAACGGGAAACTTCAGATACAGCCATTGGGTTTCGATGTCTATTCGGGACAGACCTTCGGAAATCGTGACTTTTTGCTGAACTGCATCGATTATCTTTCCGATGACATCGGAATCATGCAGTTACGTTCACGGATTGTAAAACTGAGGTTACTCGATAAGGTTAAACTCCGTGACGAGAAATTAAAATGGCAATTGATTAATACTACATTACCGCTGGTCATTTTAATTGGATTTGGAATTGCATTCAGTTTTGCCCGAAAGAAAAAGTACACAAAATAGGCGATTCTTGCAGGGTGATGACGACCAAATTCAACTTTTAGCAAATTGGTTGTCATACGTTTAAAAAAGTTACCGGTAATAGTTGATAAAAATTTTGACTTTTGTTATCTTGCCAGAAACGATCAACCAGAATTTCGTGTATATTTGACTTTATTTTACACTTTTAAAAATCAAGCTAAAAAACTGATATAATGAAATTTGTAGTTTCCAGTACCGAATTGTTGAACCATTTAACTGCTATCAGCAGGGTAATCAGTTCGAAAAGCACATTGCCAATTCTCGATAATTTTTTGTTCAACCTCGAGGATAACAAACTTACGATCACGGCATCGGATCTCGAAACGACCCTGATCACCTGGATTGACCTCGACAACACGGAAGGTATTGGTGAAATCGCCATTCCTGCAAAATTATCGATCGATACGTTGAAGGAATTCCCGGAACAGCCTCTCACCTTTCAGATCAATACTGAAACTTTTGCCATTGAAATTTTTTCTGAAAATGGTAAGTTCAGCATCATGGGCCAGAACGGAGAGGAATATCCCGAACTGCCCGAAATCCATGCATCGACAGCGACTTCGGTTGCCATGGGACACGACATACTGCTGAACGGTATCAACAAAACGTTGTTCGCTACTGCTGACGATGAACTCCGTCCGGTAATGAATGGGATCCTTGTTGAAATATCGCCCGAAGATGCCACTTTCGTAGCTTCCGATGCGCACAAACTGGTAAGGTATAAACGTGCCGATGTAAAAGCAGATATTGATTCATCTTTCATTTTACCTAAAAAACCGGCAGCTCTGCTGAAGAACCTGTTACCTAAAGAAGATTTCGATGTCAAGCTCGAATTCGATGAAAAAAATGCTTTCTTCAGCTTGTCAAAATTCAAGGTGATCTGCCGTTTGGTGGAAGGAAAATACCCAAGCTACAACTCGGTAATTCCAACCAACAATCCAAACAGAATGCAGATCGACCGTTTGGAACTGTACAACACCCTTCGCCGGGTATCTGTATTCTCCAATGCAGCCAGCAACCTGGTACGCCTGAAGATTTCAGGAAATCAACTGGTTGTTTCAGCGCAGGACATCGATTTTTCCATTTCAGCTGTTGAACGCCTCAATTGTGTTTATGAAGGCGATGAACTTGAAATTGGTTTCAAATCGTCGTTCCTTTTGGAAATCTTGTCCAATCTTTCTTCTTCTGAAATCAGGGTGGAACTGTCAGACCCGACAAGGGCCGGAATCCTTCTACCGGTTGAAAAGGAGATCGATGAAGAGGATGTGCTGATGCTCCTTATGCCAATGATGATCAATTCATAAAGCCAACAATACAAAGCGCCGCATGAACGGCGCTTTTTCTTTATAATAAATGTGATGGAATTAAATTTACGAAATCCACTGATTTTCCTCGATCTCGAGACCACGGGTATCAACGTCGCCTCTGACCGGATTGTGGAAGTTGCTTTCCTCAAAATCCACCCGGATGGACGGGAAGAAGAAAAATTGTTACGAATTAACCCGGAGATGCCAATTCCGGAAAATGCTTCAAGAATTCATGGCATTTATGATGAAGATGTAAAAGATTGCCCAACCTTCAGGGAAGTAGCCAAAACACTCGCCCATTTTCTGGAAGGATGCGACCTGGCCGGTTTCAATTCCAACCGTTTCGATATTCCGTTGCTTGCTGAGGAGTTTCTCCGTGCGGGCGTGGATATCGATCTGAAACGGAGAAAATTTATTGATGTACAGGCCATTTTCCATAAAATGGAGAAGCGTACCCTAATCGCTGCTTATAAGTTGTATTGCAGCAAAGATCTTGAAGATGCCCACAGCGCGATGGCTGACACCAAAGCAACCTACGAAGTTTTCAAAGCCCAGCTCGATTGCTACAAAGATGCTGAATACGAAGACAACAGCGGAAAGAAAACCTGTCCAATTGTAAACGATGTCGATAAGCTATCGGAATTTTCATCGTACGACCGGAATGTGGATTTCATGGGCCGGATTGTTTATGATGAAAATGGCGTCGAGATTTTCAATTTTGGCAAAAACAAAGGGCTTACGGTTGAAAAAGTGCTGAAAGAACAACCGGGTTATTACGGTTGGATCATGAACGGCGATTTTCCGCTCTATACCAAAAAAGTGCTTACAGCGATTAAACTTAGATCGTTTAATAGCAAATAGATACTCGATTGTGGATGCTGGATGCTCGATACGATCGAATATCCAGCATCAAGCATCGAAAATTAAGTACCTACTTTGTCTGTTCCAGAATTGTTTGTTTGATAGCTTCCTGGCAAACCGGGCAAAACCTACCCGCTGAAAGTTCTTTCATCCAGCAGGTCATTACCGGGCTGAAAACTCCTTTTGAGGTGTAACCACCCCCTTCAAATGCACCTACTTTATTTTTGTAGACCGAGTCCCGTGGTGTTGGGATTGGCGTACCGGGTTCAACCATTTTCTTCCATTTACTGTCAAAGTCGACCAGCGAGGTTAAATTGGGTTCCCAGGGTTCTGAACCGCCAAGATAGCTGGGATCGGGATTATCGCCCGAATTGTAATACTCATCGCCCAAGCCGGCAAACGAATGGCCAAATTCATGGATGAAAACCAACCACGACCGGGGATTATCAACCGAAGTGATGCTCAAAAAATTATAGAAACCACCACCACCGTACCGTTTCGTATTGACCAGTATAATAATATAATCCCAGGGCACATTGTCTGCGGCATCACACACCGATTTGTAATCGGATGTGGTAAGGTAACGCTGCGAGTCGAAGGTGTCGAAATTCGAGTTGAATGCGGTATTTTTATAAATGGTATCGGCAGGCATGTCGCAACCACTTTCAGCCGAAGGCACATTAACCGCATAGAAATTAAACCGGTCGCGGCACGATTTAAATGGTTCACCGTTCATGATCGAATCAACCATTTTCCGGGTATCCGATCGGAATTTTTTAAGTTCCTTCTTTGTATAACCTTCTGACAGGATTGCAATATCAATTTTATCGGAAGGCTCTCCCGACTTGTAAATTTCATTTACTGGAAATGCAAGCGGCAATTCATTTTTGATCTTATAGCTTGAAACGTTGATGGTATCGGAATAAATCCTCACCCATTTGTTTTTGGTGTTCCGAATGTCAATTGACAATTGTACATTGTTCACAGGCATAGGAAAATAGAGCGCCTGATAGAATGACCGATTCATTTTTTTTGCTTCGGAAGTTTGGAGCCATTCCTGGAAAAGTGGGTTAAACCCTTTTTTGAATATCTGCATTCCTGATGGAATATCATAAAGGATAAACCGATAAACGCCCATATCCCTTCCTTCAATTGCGTTTCCAGGATTGCCAACGTAGCTGTTCAGCTTTTTTTGCTGAACGGGAGCAATCCAAAAAGTATCGGCATTACCAACAAACTCAAAATCATAGCGTAATGTTCCTTCAGTAAAAAAATGGTTTTTTTCTTCCTGAGAAAAACCGTTCAAAACAATAAAGAAGAGAAAAAGTGAAAGTAATGTATTTCGTATCATGCGATGAGCTTTAATGATTTTATCAAAAATAAATTTCAATTTTGTGGCAAATTATTACATAAATCAGAAAATAGAAATTTTATGCAAGCTTATAAAGAATTCATTTATTACTGGCTGATGGATTTATCGGGTCGGGAAATGTTTTCCAAAGTGCTAACCACCCTTATTGTTGGAACAACCATTATCACTGTTGCTTTTATCTGCTTTTTTATCTGTAAAAGGCTTTTTATTTCGATCATTCATCGCATTGCTGCCAAAACAGTTACAGAATGGGACGATATACTGGTCAAACACAAGTTCTTTCATGCGCTGGCTCATCTGGTTCCTGCAACCATCTTTTACATGGGAGCTGGTTATGCCAGTGATTATTTTCCCTTGCTTGAAGGTTATTTCCTCAAAATAAGCAATATCTATTTCCTTGGGGCTTTCATCGCCATTGTTAATTCTTTTTTAAATTCACTCAATGAAATATATGACAAAAGCTTTTCAGCAGCCAAAGAGCGTCCGATCACCGGAGTTCTCCAGTCTATAAAAATTGTATTCTATTTTATTTGTTTACTGATACTTATATCCATTCTTTTCAATAAAAATATTGGTACATTACTCACCGGTTTGGGTGCTGCAGCCGCTGTGTTGATGTTGGTTTTCAAAGACACAATCCTCGGATTTGTGGCCAGTATCCAGATCGGCATGAACAAACTGCTGAAAGTTGGCGATTTCATTGAATTACCCAATAAAAATCTGGATGGAACGGTTACCGAAATTAACCTTACCTGCGTTAAAATTCAAAATGGGAATAAAACAATTATCAGTGTTCCAACTTATTCCATTGTATCCGAATCGTTTATCAACTGGGATGGTATGGAGAAGTCAGGGGTTCGCCGAATCCAGCGGTCCATAAAAATCGACATGACCAGTGTGAAATTCTGTGATGAAAAAATGATCGAATCTTTTAGAAATAATCCGATCATCAATAAAAATCTGGATTGGAACTTTTCAACTATAGAGAAACCAACCAACCTGGGTGTTTTTAGAAGGTATCTGGAAGAATACCTAAGAGTCAAACCAATTTTTGACCCAAGTATAAATTTTGTGGTCCGCTATTTACAACCTACCGAGAATGGAATTCCGGTGGAGATTAATGTTTACAGCAAAGAACAGCGCTGGGTTGAATATGAAAAGATACAGGCCGATATTTTCGATCATGTGCTGGCAATTGTACCGGAATTTGAATTGAGAGTATTTCAGAATCCAACAGGAGCCGATTTTAAATCTCTGGTCACAGAAAATGATTAATTGTGCGATCTTTCACAAAATGATAGAAATCCGGCTCTTTTTTCTATTTTTATACCAAAAATTTTGTCTTTGATGCGGTCACTCTTACTTACTATTATTCTATGCTCTTTGGGACTCGTTTGTCTGTCGGGAAACTATGTGACAAAAGATGTTACCGGCAATGTCTTTACCATTACTCCTGGTAAAAAATTGTTGCATACGTTAGGGTGGCCGAATGATATCATCAATTCCGTAGTTATCAAAACCAGTAAAGGGATTATTTTGGTCGACACCCAAAATTCTCCCGCCAATGCTAAATTAATCAAAGCCGGGATTGAAGAAAAACTGAATGATTCAACTTTTGTCTATATCATTAACACGCACGGACATTCGTGCCATTCCGGCGGGAACTGTGTTTTTGCAAAGAATACAATCGTTGCTCAAACCAATAGTTTGGGAGAAATCAAAGATTATGATGATCTTTTTTTGGGACAGACCGTTGAATTTCTCCGTAAAAAAATCTATTACAAGTCATTCATCTTAGATACGATAAAAACCGAAGGTGCTCTCTCCGATTCGATTAAACAAGCCATTGATCTTTATAAGTTTTATGAAAATGACCTGCTGACCAACTTTAAAGTACGTTATCCCGACTTAACATTTGAAGATACCCTGACCTTACATGCCGGAAATGAGACTGTCAAGCTCACCTATATGGGTAAAGGTCACGGAGATGCAGATGTTACGGCTTACATTCCGGAGGAAAAAGTAATTTGTACCGGAAATTTGTTTCATCTGGGATCGTATAAAGACGAAGGGATGCCTAGCTTTTATCTGAACAGGATCAACGAGATCGATAAATGGATTAAATCATTGAACTATATCCTGAAAGAGTCAAACCCCATTGAATATGTGCTGACAACTCATGGGAAACATCCACTGGAGAGGAAAAATTTGGAGTTTGCAAGGGATTACTGCATGAAAGTTAAAGAGCTGGTACATGCTGCGAAACAGAACAATCAGTCCATGGAGTCGTTGCAAAAAATTGATGCCTTTCGACCTCTATTTGAAGAATATAGAAGTATTGTTTCTGTGAATGGTTCGGTTGAAGAGATGCATGCCAAAAACATCGCCATGATCTGGAAATATATTGATTAGCATCATTGTTATTCAGCCAATTACAGTCTTTAAACTTTATTAAATCTTTTTAAAAATTTTAACAATCGCTGTTTTTTACTAAAAATCAACACGATGCTAAGATTTATTCCTGTAACCCCCGAAAAGAGCGGTTTTTCAAATTTTTTCCTGCTATAATTTTGCCTTTCGTTCTAACAATCAATTAACGATAAGGAGGATTATTTATGTCATCTTTTACGAAAAGCTTCAAACAGTTATTTGCCCTTATTGTGGCTCTTATTTTAGGTTGTCAATTGGCCACTGCTGCCAATGAAATCTCGTTGTATACACCTTATACCAAAATCTCGGTACCTCCTGGCCAGTCAATCGATTATTCGGTTGATGTGATCAACAAAGGGGATCAGGTTCAAAATGTACCGATCTCTGTAACAGGGATACCTCATAGCTGGAAATATGAAATGAAATCCGGGGGGTGGAGTATTGCTCAGTTATCGGTTCTTCCCGGAGAAAAAAGGAGCTTTAACCTGAAAATTGAAGTGCCTCTTAATGTAAACAAGGGGAATTACCGGATTAAAATTCAGGCAGGAGAATTCGATGCCCTGCCAATAACCATCAATGTTTCCGAACAAGGCACATTTAACACGGAGTTCACGATCGATCAACCAAACATGGAAGGCCCTGCAAAATCGACATTTACCTACAAGGCAAGGTTAAAAAACGGCACATCCGATCAGCAACTATTTGCATTTAATGCCGATGCTCCCCGTGGATGGAGTGTTGCATTCAAAGTTGATATGAAACAAGTTTCATCGGTTACGCTGGAAGCCAATCAAACCAAGGATGTGATTGTTGAAGTAGTACCTCCCGAAACCGTTGAAGCCGGGAAATATGAAATTCCGGTAAGCGCTGCTACCAATAACAATTCGTCCGATATGCATTTGGAAGCAGTCGTTACTGGTTCTTTTGGAATGGAACTCACCACGCCTACCGGTCTGATGAGTACGGATATTACCGCAGGAGATCAAAAACGGATTGCATTGGTTGTAAAAAACACCGGATCGACCGATTTGACAGATATTAAGATGTCATTTAGCGCCCCTGCCAACTGGGATATTACGTTTGATCCCAAAAGAATCGACCGGCTCAAAACCGGAAGTACAGCTGAAGTCTATGCTACAATTAAAGCATACAAAAAATCAATTGCCGGCGATTATGTAGCTACAATTGAAGCCAAAACACCCGAGGTCTCTTCAAAAGCTTCCTTCCGAATTTCGGTCGAAACTCCGATGCTTTGGGGAATTGTTGGCGTCATAATCATCGTTGTGGCAATCGGATGTGTTTATTATCTGTTCCGAAAATATGGAAGGAGGTAAATTGTGACCGATCATGTGATTGAACTGGTAGAACTGACGAAAAATTACGGTCAGTTTACGGCAGTCGACCATCTGAACCTAACCATCCAAAAAGGTGAGATATTTGGTCTGTTGGGGCCCAACGGAGCCGGCAAATCAACAACCATCCTGATGATGTTGGGGTTAACAGATCCTTCATCCGGTTCGGTAAAAGTTTGCGGCATCAATTCAACCAGCAATCCTCTTGAAGTGAAACGAAGAGTTGGTTATTTGCCGGAGGATGTAGGATTTTATGATGATCGGACTGGAATCGAGAACCTGATTTATACGGCCCGCTTAAACTCAGTCTCATTAAATGAAGCAAGACAACGGGCAGCGAAATTATTGGCGAGGGTTGGATTGACCAACCATGCTGAAAAGAAAGCCGGAAAATATTCTAAAGGAATGCGCCAGCGGTTAGGACTTGCCGATGTTTTGATCAAGAATCCGGAAGTAATTATCCTCGATGAACCTACTTCCGGCATCGATCCCGCGGGTGTACGTGAATTTATGGAGTTGATTCATCAGTTGAGTCGAGAGGAAGGGATTACCGTTCTCTTCTCCTCACACCATCTGCATCAGGTTCAGCAAATTTGCGACAGGGTTGGAATATTTGTTAGTGGGAAACTCCTTGCCGAAGGCACTGTTCAGTCGTTATCGGAGAAGTTGTTCGCCGGAAGCATTTACACGGTCGAAGCTGGGATTGAATTAACTTCAACAGAAAAGAACGCCGAATGGGTGATCGGGTTGCTGAAGTCGATTGAAGGGGTAAATTCGGCGCGAATGGATAAGGAGATTCTGCAAATTGAATGTTCGAAGGATATAACATCCGATGTAGCCCGAACAATTGTGAATTCCGGGGTTGAACTGAAATACCTGAATAAGAAGAGTTATGGTCTTGATGACATTTATTATCACTATTTTGAAGGAGGGGAAAAACATGAATAAAACATCGATACTTCAAACTTCATTTTTTGCTCCATTTTTGGAAAAAGTAAAGCAAATCGTTGGTTGTAAAGGATCAAACGGTCAAAAAGAGATCTCTCCTTTCCGGGTAGTTGTTGATAAAGAAACTTCGGATCATGTACGAAGCTGGCGTTTCATTATTTTGATCGCGATTATTGCGCTAACCTGTTTTGGATCGTTGTACACCGCTTTAACAAACATCGCCAAGGCAATAAAACCGAATGATCCGGAAGGCACTTTCATCTTTCTGAAATTGTTTACCATTTCTGACTCAACACTTCCCTCCTACTTCGTTTTTATCGGCTTTTTGGGGCCTCTGTTAGGAATCGGGATGGGATTTGATGCAATCAATTCAGAGCAAAACAAAGGTACATTAAGCCGGGTGTTGTCTCAACCCATTCATCGTGATTATCTTTTGAATGCCAAATTTTTAGCTGCATTAAAAGTGATCAGTATCCTGTTTTTTTCACTCAGTTTCCTTACGATGGGGTTGGGAATCATTTTCACAGGGATACCACCTACTAGCGGGGAATTTTTCAGGGTCATTACATTTACCCTGTTGAGTATTGTTTATGTGGCTTTCTGGCTGAATTTGTCAATCTTTTTCTCGGTGAAGTTCCGGCAACCAGCAACATCCGCGTTGGCAGGAATTGCGATATGGCTTTTTACCACCGTTTTTTATCCCATGATTGTGGATGTGATCGTAAAAGCGATGATTCCAGCAGGAACAACCAATCCCAATTTCCAATATATTGCCGAAGAGATGAAGATTAATCTGTTACGAATTCTGCCCAACGAACTTTTCAGCGAAGCAACCACAACCATCCTGATGCCATCGGTTCGCAGTTTAGGGCCTTTGACCATGGAGCAGGTTTACGGAACCATTCCCGGGCCGTTGCCACTTGGCCAGAGTATCTTGCTTGTCTGGCCACAGGTAACCGGATTGATTGCAGCCACCATTCTTTGCTTTGTATTGTCATACATTTCATTCATGAGAAGAGAGATACGATCAAGATAGGTCAAAATACTCATCTTTTTTTACACAGGAAAACCGGTAGTCGTTCTGATAACCGGTTTTTTTTTCAATATTCTTTTCCAATTTTTTAACTTTATAAATTATTTGAGGGGAATTTTTTACAAAATATAGTTTTTCATGAATCAGAATTTTTGCCAAATGAGAGCAATACGTGCTTTCATTTTATTCTTGTCAATAGCAACTATTGCTAATGCTCAAGCGGTATCTAAATCAGAAATCGACCGAAAAGGTAATCAGGTTTTATTGAAAACCGAAGGAAGTCAATGTCAGATCGCGGTTTGTACTCCTTCGATGGTTCGGGTTTGTTTGGCTGGAGCCAGTGGTTTTGTAGCCAATGAAAACTACATGATCAACCGGTACAATTGGGACGAAGTTACCTTTTCAGTCAACGAATTAGGTGATGTGATTGAGCTTAAAACAAACGCTTTGATTGTGCGGATTAAGACCAAACCGTTGCGGGTTGCCTTTTATTCTGCCGACAACAAACTGATTAACAGTGATGTTTTGTCGGACACTCCAATGGAATATGAAAAAGGGGCTCCTAAATGTTCCAAAGTACTTCAACCTGGCGAACATTTTTTCGGATTTGGAGAGCGGATGGACTTTATGGATCAACTCGGCAAGAAACTTACACTGGACGTGGGCCGGGGTGCTGCTCCCGATCATGAAACAGGAGCCTATAATATTCTGGAAGCAAACTACGCTCCTGTTCCTTTCTTTATGAGTACCAATGGTTACGGTATATTTTTTCACAATGCCAATCCAAGTGCCTGGGATATGGGAAACAGTTCACCGAACCAATACTCGTTTAGTGCCAGCGATGGCGAAATGGATTACTTCTTCATTTATGGACCTTCTTTTCAGGAAATTATTGGGCAGTACACGCAATTAACCGGAACTTCTCCGCTCCTTCCCCGCTCAGCGCTGGGATTGCATGTTGGAACATACAGTGGGGGCACCTGGGGGCATGAAGATTTAGCCAGCCAGCATTATGTGGTAGCTCTGGCCAAAAAATTCCGTGAGTTAGGCATTCCGGCCGATATGTTGCACATCGATTCGACCTGGCGGATTTTTGGCAAAATCAATGGGAAAGGCGGAACCAGTTATGAATGGAGAGAACCAGGTTTTTCAGACCCAAAATCGATGTTCGACAGCTTATATTCTCTTCATTTCAAAATGATTGGTTTACATATTAGGCCACGGATCGACAACGGGGATATCGAACATTTTCTGGATCTTGCCAATGCAAAAGGGTTTACTTACCCGGAGAAAGACCGGCCCGGAGATTTCCTCAATTTTTTTGATGAATCATCGGTCGACTGGTGGTGGGAAAACTGTATGAAACCATTGGCCGATCAGGGATGTAAATTTGTAAAAACCGACGAGGGCAGCGCTTTTGGCCGTGCCGGAAATGAACTGATCAATAAAACCGGCCCGCAAGGTAAAGAAATTGCTTCGCTGCACAACTTGTTTCCAATTGCTTATGCAAAAGCTCCTTTCCTAAAATTCCAGGAACACAATAATATGCGGGGAATGGGGCATACACGTGAAGGGTTTGCTGGTATTCAGCGTTATCCTTTCATTTTTGCAGGCGATTGGCCATCGCAATGGCAATATTTTAAGCCAGTCATCCGGGCTGGTCTGAATATTGGACTTTCAGGTGTTCCCGCCTGGACTCACTGCATGGGTGGTTTCGAACAGGTTGCCGATCCGGAACTCTATGTGCGCTGGTGCCAGTTTGGAATGTTCAGCCCGGTTGCCCTTCTTTTTGGAATGGAACATCCCAACTATAAAGAGCCCTGGACCTATGGAGATGAAGCACAGGCCATTTTCGTTAAATATGACAAGCTTCGTTACCGACTGATTCCGTATATTTATTCATCCTATTATCAGTCATATAAAAATGGAAGTCCGATTATCCGGGCGCTGGTTTTCGACCATCCATCCGATGTAAATACTTATCCAATCGATGATCAGTATCTTTTTGGCGAAAACATGCTCATTTGCCCGGTAACTGAAAAAGGGGCAAAATCCAGAACATTGTACTTGCCGGAAGGAAAATGGATCGATTACTGGTCGGGGCAAGAATATATTGGCAAGAAAAGCATCATTGTCAAAACGCCTCTGGATAAATTGCCTATTTACATTAAAGCCGGAGCAATTATTCCCATGCAACCCGACATGCAATACGTTGGTGAAAAGCCGGTTGATCCGGTTACCTTTGACATCTACCCTTCCGGAATTTCATCGTTTGATCTTTATGAAGATGATGGACTCTCTCTCGATTATCAAAAAGGAGTATTTGCAATCACGAAAGTGACTTGTAAAGACATCAACGAAAGAGTATACATTGATATTTTCCCTTCCGAAGGATCGTATAGCTTACCCGGCAGAAAATTTACTCTTTGGGTTCACTTGGATGGAATACCTGATTTTGTTACGGTTAATAACAAATCATGGGATGAAAAAACAAAGAAAAATGATGAGAATACCTGGGTATATGACCCCGACAACAGCATGTTGATTATGACGGTTCAACGAGATTTGAACCAGGATTTGAAAATTGAAATTCTAAAGTAACCCATGAACAAGCAATCGGCATTTGTTGGCCTTTTCCTGCGGCTATCGGCTTTTTTTTGAATAGAACGAGTTTTAGGATCTTCTTGTCTTACTGTTAATCGCATCATAAATCTGTTCTGAACCAGATATCTGACACCGGACACCGGGGATTTCCCCTTGTTCGTACCAGAAAGAGAAAGTACCGGTTTGATTTTCATCTAGTATGCAGACTTTTACAGGCAATGTTAAGCTGCAATCGGAATCTTCCAACCACTCATCATTAAAGACGTTGATGGTCGTATGGAGCTGAAGGTATCTGCAATTGCCCACCGGTTCATCAATTGTGAAATCCGATCGATAGGTCGTACTGTCAAGATGCAGTTTGTCGCTTGTAAACAGCTTTTTCTGTATGAGAACGTTTATTCCGGTGCGGCTCATACTTTCAGCATCCCAATGTCCTCCTGAAGTTATGACAGCCGATACGGTGATGCTTTCAGGAATAAAAATTGCCTGATTATTCATCTGAGGAATCAGGTTTTGCATGATTGCCACCTGTGGCTCTTTTTTCAACGCTGCCTGCATGGTTTCCGAAATCACGATATCGTATTCCCGTTCAACCAAAAATGTAGCTGCATCGCTTAAAAATGAGCTCTTTACGAATTCGGTCAGTCCAAGTTCCCCAATCACTTTCTGAGCCGCTTCCAACGATCTTTTATTAATATCCAGCAGATCGACCTGTAACTGAGCCGATGTGTACAGGGTAAGAATGGGAACAACCAGGGTTGCAAAAGGACCCGTTCCTGCATAAAGCAGTTGGATTGGACTTGTTCTATTCCCAGCCAATTTTTGTTGAATTGCTTTGTCAATCCCTCTCAAAAATATTGCAGTTCGCTTGAACTCCAGCAAACAATGAGCAGCCCCTGATGGAGAGATTGCTTTTCCTGAAGGTAGAATGATTTCTTCCCGGTTATAATTGTCGGCTGTAATTCCTGTGATTTCGGAGAAAATGGCATACAGCCGATCCGTCGAATGTTTCATGATATAGAAATTTTCTCCACAGATAAGTATGTTGCATGTAAGTTCCCGAATCTCTGTTACTAATTCACTATTCATCATTGGTTCGTTCTTTTCGTTAGTTTGATTATTTAAAGAAGAGAGGATGTTTTTCAGCACCCTCTCTTCTTTAAAGCTAATTTTCAATAATATAAATCTATTCTTTCAATAGGCAATTACTTTTTGACCACCTGTTTACGGAGGATATATCCTTGTCCGAGGTCGACTTCGAGCAGGTAGGTGCCCTTGCGGAGCATGCCGCAGTCGATACGGTTGCCCATGACTTCGGCATTGACCTTACGACCGTTGATATCGTAAAGCGTTACCGAACGGGCATCCTTGCAGGCTTCATTCAGGATGATCTCCCCTTCAAACGGGTTGGGGTAACAGAGCGGCCCGTCAATCTTCAGCCATTCAGCAAGGACGGACCTGATCACAACCAGTTTGCGGGTTACGCTCTCGGCCGGCAGGTAGTTCTTGTTCCCTCCCTGGCTGGCGATAATCTGCACAGTACCCTCTTTATGCAGGATAGCCTTGTTGCCCCTGATTGTGGCTATTGTCGGGTCGGAACTGCTGTAGGTTATTTCAAGCCCCGATGTGGCCGTGGCACCCAGTGTAATACTGTCACCCACTTTTGCATTGTCCAGTTCGCCAAAAGTGATGCTCTGCGGCGCTTTGCTGATCGTCAGCACACCGTTCGTGTACTCAAAACCGTAGTTGCTGTCGGAACCGCCCCCGATGGCCAGCGGGTAGCTGCCCGCATCGCTCTCGCGGGTGGCCACGGTGGTGATCTCCGGCTTTTTATCCAGGATGTTTGCATCCTCGCCGTTGACAAAGCCCCGGTAGGTAATGATCAGTACCGGCATAGCCACCCCGTAAACCTTCGTGGCATCCTCGGCCTTCACCTGAAGGGTTGCCCTGGCAACGGTCAGTTCTTGCGACACCGCGGGGGCGGCATCGTAAAGACTGTTGCCTGGTAGCCTTGCCGTAATGATGGCCTTCCCTGCCCCTTTGATCTTCACCCTGCTACCGGTTATTACTGCAACATCGGTATTGCTGCAGGTAAATTCTACAGCAAGACCCGAGGTGGACGTAGCCGTAAGGTCAAAATCCGGGTCCCCATAGGTTTTTGATGCAATACCGTCAAAGCGTATCCACTGGTCCATGTCGGCAATCTGAAGGGTTACCGTATCCGTGTTGTACCGGACATTGACAGCACCGGTGATAACGGCCGTAAGATCTTCCATGCCTTCAACCAGGGTATCGGGCAATGCGGTGATCGCGATGCTGTCGGCAACCATGCCCGGAAGGATGGTCAGGCTGTCGTGGTACAGAGTGTAATCCTGACCTGAAGTGGCCGTACCGGAAATTTTCAGCTTCGCATGTACCGGTTTACCGGAAACGTTACTGAGCCTGGTCCTGAGCCATGTCGCCCCGTTCTCCTGCACCTGTCCGTCGGCAAACGAGAGGGTGAGCTTCGGTTCCGGGTCATTATCGGCAATGGTTCCGGGGACCGCATCGGTTGCCAGGGCAGCATTCTCGGCCCGGCTGAGCTGGAACAAAAACGACTCTTCCCATTCATCCAGCAGGTCATCGATCACGGGTACCCCGACCGTTTTTACCGTATCGCCGGGTGCAAACACCAGCGTGCCAGCAGTGGCAACAAAATCTTCTCCGGTAATGGCCTCACCGGTTTCGGCAGTAGCATAGCTTACCTTTACGGTTTTACCGCTGGGTTGCGAGAGGGTTACCCGGAAGGGTACGTTCCCATCGCCCTCGGTAGCTCCGGCAGGTTGTACAGAAACCAACGGTTCCGTGTCGTCGTCCACTATCTGTAGCGAAGCCCAGTGGTGTTTCGGGTAGTCTGGGAGCACGTTCCTTTTGGAGGTGCCGGTGATCGACACCATCACGTTTTCCGTTCCCTCGTTGCGGCTGTCGGCCACCGGGACGATTGCCAGTTCAGCCCACAAGCTGTCCGAAGGAACCTGTACACTATCGGGGACCGCAACATAATCTTCCCCTTCGGAGGCCGTACCCCCTATGGTCAACGCCAGTTTAACACCCCCTTCGACCGGGTGGTCGAGCATGAAACGGAACAGCCCAACAGCTCCGTTCTCCGAGACATTGCGGATGGCTGCTACCGAGGCCCTGGCCGTATCGTTGTCCTGTACCTGCACCGTGGCCGTGCTCTTCAAAGGGTCTATCTTTACCTGCGGCAGGGTGCTGCCTGACAGGCGGAGCGAAAGGGTGGCCACTTCGGTGCCTTCAACCAGATTGTCGTCAATGGCGGGAACCAGGATGGTCATCGTGTAGCTGTTGGCCGGGAAAGCGACCAGCGGGCCTGACCAGGAATAATCGACCCCTGGTATCGCACTGCCCGAAGTAATAAGCATCAGTGGAACCTGACCCGGAAAGAGTTTGGTGCTGCGGATGGCAAAGAGTCCCGCGGCAGAACCTTCACCGGCATCCTGCACCGCTTCGATGCTGAAACTGGCCGTATCGTTATCGGCGATGGTCATGGTCTCTATCGTATCGGATCTGAATAGCACGTTGTCATTGTCCATATCGTCAATCTTTAGCGTGACCGTTTCGGCTCCTTCCACACAATCGTCATCAACCGGTATTACCGGGATGAAAAGCTGGGTCTGGTGGGCCGGGAAAATCATGGGCAGGTCAAGGTTTTTAAAGTCCGTATTTTCGGTAGCAGTTCCGCTCCGTAAAAGGGTAATCGGGACATCCCATTCGACCGGCTTGTCGCTGCCGATGATAAACGTGGCGGCAAGGTTCGGTTCTGAGGCATCCCTGTCTTTAGTGATATAATAACGGGCATAATCGTTGTCGGTAATTTCCATGCCGGCACGGGACCTGCCTGCCTTCGGAACAACAGAACCCTCGTCCGTGCCCATTACTTCCATTACAATGTTCTCTTTCCCTTCAACCAGCAGGTCGTCGGTAATGGCCACCGGGACATTGATACTGTCGGTGTAAGCAGGGAAAACCAGGTATTGACCGATATACCGGTAGTCGATCCCTTCGGTGGCCGTGCCGCCAAGGGTGATATGGACTTCCACCGGTGAGCCCAGCTGCCTGTCGGACGATATCACAAACAGGCCACCGGCTACGCCACCTTCTGCGCCGTCACGCACCTTGCGCAATGACAGGTGGCTGGTGTCGTTATCCTGGATGCCGACCGTAGCTGTATAGCTTGTACCGGAAACTGTCACATCGGGGTTGGTGCTCGAAAGAAGGGTCAGGGATACGTTTTCCCCAAACTCGACCAGGTTGTCCGCAATCACATCGACCGGAAGGGTAATGGAACTTGTCGAATCGGGGAACAGAACCGTGGTGCCCAATGGAATATAATCGGTGCCCTCGGTGGCCGTGCCACCTATCATGAAGGTGACCGTGACCGCTTTGTCGAACTGTTTACTGGCCCGGATGGTAAATTGTCCGTCCGTGCCATCTTCGGCCGACTGACGGCTTGCTTCTACCGTCAGAACCGACGTGTCGTCGTCGATGATCCGGGTAGAGACTTCCTGTATCCCGCTTTCCATGCCATTGGTGACTGACAGGATTTCTATCGTCAGTGACTCGTCGCTCTCGACCATCAGGTCCTGAACCGCACGCAACGTATCGGCGGCGCTCAGGCTACCTGCAGGAACGGTGATGGTGGCAGCAAACGTATAATCGGTACCCGCAGTGGCCGTGCCTGTTGCCTTCGCCCCTACGGTAACAATCACATCGTCATGGTGAACCTTGTTCAGGCTGGCCCGGAGGATGTCCTTACCCCCTGCTTCGCTGATCGTGGTGTCCGACTGGCTCAAATAAACCAACGGAAGGTCATCGTCAAAAAGCGTGACCGTCGCTGTCGAATCCGGTGCCGGGGCGATCGATACCCGGGGATTATTGGTCCCTGTCAGGTTCATTATGATATACTCACTCACCTCGCTCTCTGAGTCGTCGAGCTGAGGTACCGGCACCAGCAGCGTGTCTCTATAGGCAGGGAAGGTCACCGGCGAGGTAAGGGCCGTATAGTCGGTCCCGGCCGTGGCCGTACCTCCCACACTGAAGCTTACCGCAACGTCAGCATCGAACTGCTTGTCCGTAACGATCCGGAAGACACCATCCGAGATGTTTTCATAGGCATCTGCTTTTTTGGTGATTCGCAAAGTGGCACTATCGGCATCGAGGATGGTAACCGTATGTGAAATAATCGTTCCGAGGTTTGCATTGACAGGAGTCCCCATATCAATGATAATTGTTTCATCGCCCTCTACAATACCATCCGGAAGAATAATAATTGGTATAGTAACCGTCGTATTCCCGTGAAGAAGTGTTACCGGGCTTTCAGTGATCCCATAGTCAGTCAATGATCCTGTTGCCGTACTGGAGGCATTCACCGTAAACGGTATGGTTACGTCCAATCCGCTAACGGCCAACAATTGTACGGTAATGTCAACCTCTCCAGGTACTGCTTCACTGTAAGACTGTGAAGCTGCTGTAAAGGTCACCGTTGGCGTCGGGTCGTTATCGGTAATGGTATAGGTGTGAACCGTATTGGTTCCCAATGTTGCATTAACCGGGTTCGAAAGGGTTACGATCACCGTTTCGTTGTTTTCGTCCAGCAAGTCATCCACAATCGAACCAATGGTGATGTCGTTGTTTGGGTCGCCCGCATCAATGGTGAGGGTACCGTTGGCAAGGGTGTAGTCGGTGCCGGAGCCGGTTGCTGTACCGGTAACCGTATAATCGACAGAAACATTAAGGCCACTGACTGCAGAAAGATCGACCTGAAGGTCGGCTGAACTGACCGATTCTGCTCCGCTCGATGCGGTACTGTTGAAGGCAACCGTTGGCGTCGGGTCGTTATCGGTA
>Ga0116170_10002359_pt1 | contig 18268 bp, 14 predicted proteins | sample AD_JPNHW1_MetaG_FD_89797 | JGI IMG/M metagenome (GOLD analysis project Ga0116170, IMG submission 89797) | Active sludge microbial communities of municipal wastewater-treating anaerobic digesters from Japan - AD_JPNHW1_MetaG | ecosystem: Engineered > Bioreactor > Anaerobic > Digestate | place...
CAGGTAATGCTTTGTCCAACGCAATTTGCATCAACTGACCCACACCTTCTGTATCCAAAGTTTCAAACGGGTTTCTTGCCAAGATTTTTTGCTCAACGTAGTTTGTTAAAAACTTACCTTCAGCATCGTCTCTTGAATAGCCGAATGTCATCTGAGTCAAGTCGTTTGTTCCGAATGAGAAGAACTCTGCGTATTCAGCGATTTGATCTGCTGTAAGTGCCGCACGAGGAATCTCAATCATTGTTCCGAACATATAGTCAACATCGCAGCCTTTTTCTGCCATAACTTCTTTTGCTACTCTTTCAAGCAATGTTTGTACAGTCTTAAGCTCGTTGACATGTCCGATTAGAGGAATCATAATTTCAGGTTTAACGTTAATTCCTTCTTTTTTCAAGTCGCAGCAGGCCATAAATATTGCTCTAACTTGCATTTCATTGATTTCAGGATAAGTTAAGCCCAATCTGCAACCTCTTAACCCCATCATAGGATTAGATTCAGATAAGTTTTCAACTATATGTAAAAGGTCTTCTTTTTCTTTATAATCTTGACCTTTAGCTTTCAAAGTAGCTACTTCAGAGATTAATTCCTCTTTTGAAGGTAAGAATTCGTGAAGCGGAGGGTCAAGAAGTCTTACTGTCATAGGAAGTTCGCCCATTGCTTTGAACATTGCGTAAAAGTCGTTATATTGCATAGGAAGCAATTTATCCAAAGCTTCTTTTCTAGCCTCAGGAGTTCCTGCGATAATCATTTTTTGTACCCAGGGTAATCTGTCAGGATCCATGAACATGTGCTCTGTTCTGCATAAACCCACACCCTTAGCACCTAATTCCAAAGCTTTTGCAACGTCAGCAGGTGTATCGGCGTTTGCTCTTACCTGAAGTCTTTTGATTTCATCAACCCATTTGAACAATGTTTCAAATTTATCATCCATTTCAGGAATGATTGTTGCAACAGCACCTTCCATAACTTCGCCTGTTCCGCCGTCTAAAGAAATAATATCGTTTTTGTGGAACACTTTTCCGTTAGATGCCGTCAATGTTTCGTTTTTAAGATCGATTTTCAAGTCTTCGCAACCTGCAACGCATGGTTTGCCCATACCTTTTGCAACAACCGCAGCATGCGATGTCATACCGCCTCTGAGTGTTAAGACACCTTGAGAAGCTATCATGCCGTGAATATCGTCAGGACAAGTTTCTATTCTTACCAAGATAACTTTTTCGCCTGCCGTTCCGCGTTGTGCCGCCTCTTCAGTATCAAATACGATTTTACCAACCGCAGCACCCGGGGAAGCCGCAAGCCCTGTAGCCAAATGAACCGAATTTTTCTTGGCTGTTAAATCAAATGAAGGCAACAATAATTGGTATAATTGATAAGGATCAACCAATTGGATTGCTCTTTCTTTTGTGATAATGCCCTCATTGGCCATTTCAACGGCAATTCTTACAGCTGCTGCAGCTGTTCTTTTGCCGTTTCTTGTCTGAAGGATGTATAATTTGCCTCTTTCGATTGTAAATTCCATATCCTGAACGTCTTTGTAGCCAAGTTCAAGTTTTTTGGCGATTTCAACGTACTGTTTGTATAATTCGGGCATTTCAGTTTCCAATTCAGCGATTTGCTTTGGAGTTCTGATACCTGCAACAACGTCTTCACCTTGTGCGTTTGTCAGATATTCACCGTAGAATTTGTTTTCGCCCGTGGATGGGTTTCTGGTAAAAGATACGCCTGTGGCAGAGTCGTCACCCATGTTACCGAATACCATTGTTTGAACGTTTACTGCCGTACCGTAATTGTGGTCAATTTTATAGTGGTTACGGTATGCAACCGCGCGGGGAATGTTCCAAGAACTGAATACTGCTTCAATTGCTGCTTGCAATTGAACATAAGGATCTTGAGGAAATTCTCTTCCGGTTTCATTTTTGATAATTTCTTTATAAGCAGGAATCAAAGATTTTAAACCTTCAACAGAAACTTCTGTGTCAAGCTTAACGCCTTCTCTTGCTTTAACTTGGTCTAAAACGTGTTCGAATTTTTCTCTTTCGATTTCCCATGCAACTGAGCCGAACATAGTTAAGAAACGGCGATAGCTATCATAAGCAAATCTTTCGTTTTGTGTAAGGTTAATCATGCCTTGAATAGTTGAATCGTTTAAACCTAGGTTTAAAATAGTTTCCATCATACCGGGCATAGAAAGTCTTGCCCCTGAACGCACTGAAACCAAAAGCGGATTTGAAGCATCTCCGAATTTTTTGCCTGTGTTGTATTCAACATCTGCAAGTGCTTTTTTAACATCTTCCATAACGCCTTCGGGCATTTGGTTGCCGTTATTGATGTAATCCATGCAAGTTTCTGTTGTGATTGTTAATCCCGGGGGAACCGGTAACCCTAAGTTTGTCATTTCGGCTAAATTTGCGCCCTTTCCACCAAGAAGATTACGCATATTTGCATTACCTTCCCTGAAAAGCCATACTCTCTTTTGTGTCATTTTTTGCCTTCTTTCTTATTTATCTAAAATAACGTTGTAAACATTGTACATGTTACCAATAGCCTAACACAAACAAAATCAATTACAAATTATTTTTGAAGTTTTTTTATATAATTCCATTTTAAAATGGGTGCCGAATTCTTCAATTTTTGAATAATTTGATTTTACGTAGTTGCATAAATCAAATCCATAATCTTTGCAAATATATTTTTTGCCGTAATCTTCAGAATTTCTGTTGTTTATAAAAATGTATTCGGGAGGATTTTTTTTAATATCATCTATAATTTTTTCTTCCCCGAAGGGTTCTAGGTATGGAGTGTTTGTTGCGTAATAGATACTTTTTGAGGGGTGATTTGTTAAGAAGTTGAGCATTATCCCTTCCGGAAGAACTAAAAATGAATCTTCCTTTTTCATTTCTTTATCGATGTAATTTATGCTGGCTTGAAAACTTTCAGCAAGATTTTTATGATTATAAATCGAGCCTTTTGATGTTTGTATTAAAACATCATCCCCAAGAGATTGTTTTAAGTATCCTGCAAATAGAATAGTCATAATTAATATAATAATAAAAAAAGCCTTTTTTAAAGATTTTTTATTTATGATTTTAAAATAAAGTGGCAAAAATTCAATTATGAAAATGCTGTTTACAATAAAAAGTAAGGGAAAAGCAAATGTTGCGTAGGCTTTGAGGTTTAAGTAGAAAAAAGATTTTGCTGATGCCAACATAGCAATCATTATTAATAAAATATAAGTCCCGTTTTTGGTTGTAAAAAATTCTTTAGAAAATGACTTTTTTGACTTAAAAAACAATGGAATTAATAGTAATAATGTAAATAAAGGAAGCCAGCAAAATAATAAATTTATATATTCGTTTAGTCGGTTAAAAAATTGATAGGTAAAAACAGCGATAAATATATAACTAAGTATTTTTTTATATAAATAGTGAGGAGATTTTTTTGATAAATTAACCCAAAAATAAAGTGAGGAAAATAAAAGTAAAAATAATATACAAAAATTGTAAAAGAATTTCCAATTTGTTAACATATTGAACTTGTTCGGATAAAGTCCTACTGCATAAGAATAAAAATAATTTAATGAAGGAGATAGGGCAAATTGTTTGATAATTCTAAATTGCTCCAACAAATCATTTATTGTTAAACCTTGTAAGAAAAGTACAGAAAAAGATAAAACTGGGGTGATTAAAAATAAAATGAGGCTGTATAAAATATATTTTTTGTTTATCTTTAGTATAAATGTTAGAAACATTAGGAAAATCAGATATAAAACATATTCGTATTTACATGTCATTGAAATCCCAAGAAAAAACCAGCTTAGCGGAATAAAAAATTGTTTTGAAGACTTTAAATAAAGCAATAAGAATAAAACTGAAAATAAAAAAGTACTGAAGGCATATACCATCGCATAAGAATATGGGAAAATGTAGTTAAAAATCCATGGGTTAAATACGCAAGAAACCATGATAAGAATACTAATAGCAAAAGAAATTTCTTTTGTCGTAAAAAATCTTGTAATAGAATATAATAAAATTAAAATAAATCCCGCATTTATTGTTCCTGCGAGTCTGAGAGTGCTTAAATTTATTGAAAAAATTTTGTAAAAAATCGCATTTATTTGATAAGATAAAGGACCGAAAATATTAAATAAATCTTTGTAAAGGAGCTTGCCTTTGAGTATTTGTTGGGGGAAATAAGCTTCTCTTCCGCAGTCTATAATTATATTCCCCAGATGTCTTGAAATTGTTATTGACAGTATTAAAAAAATAAATATTAGAAAAGTAATATAGATTATTTCATTAGTGTTTGTAATTAAAAAATTTTTAATTTTTTTACTCAAGTTATTGATTTCCTTGCTTTATAGACAGTATATTAAATCATTGTACATTAAATATTTTTTATGATTAAATAATTTTATGCAAGAATTTGAATTAAAAAACAATATAAAAGTCGTATGCAGAGAAAATAAAAATACGCCAAGAGTGGCTTTGAGCTTTAATGTTGCCATAAATGAGCCTGAAGATATTGCAGGAGTTTACTGTCTGATGAGCAGACTGCTTTTGCAGGGGACAAAAAACCGAACCTCCGAACAGTTGGCGCAGGAATTGGATGAAAATGCAATCGAACTTAACTGTGACATGAAACAGGATTATCTGCGATTTCGTTTTGTATGCCTGAATGAAGATTTTGAAAAAGCACTTGAAATAACCTCTGATGTGATTAAAAATTCGACTTTTGAAGAATTTGAAAAAGAAAAAATCAAAATGCAAGGCGAAATCACAGCAGAGCTTGATTCTGCAAAGACAAAAGCTTTAGACAATTATTACAAAACCCTCTTTGAAGGACATTTTTACGGACACACTTATACAAAAATGCTTGAAAATATTGATAAAATCTCAAAAGATAAGGTAATAAAAAGTTTTGAAAAAATAATTTCAGAAGGCAAAAAGATTTTAGCAGTTGTGGGCGATATAAAAGAAGAAGAAGTCAAAAACCTTTTGAATAAATATTTTGGGGACATTGAAAATTCAAATATAAAAGAGCAAAATATTTCCATACCTGTTTTAAAAGAAGCAAAAACTGTTGAAATAATAAAAAGTGACGCCCAACAGGCGCAGATTATTCAGGGTTGGATTTTCCCCACTTTTGACAGCAAAGATTATCCTGTATTAATTCTCACAAATGTAATTTTGGGCTCTGCAGGTCTTTCTTCAAGACTATTTCTTGAATTGCGTGATAAAAAAGGACTTGCCTATACGGTAAGAAGTTCTTACGAGCCTAACCAAAAATGTGCCAATTTCAGCATTTACATAGGAACAGAGCCTAAAAATATTCAAACTTCAATCGAAGGCTTTGAACAAGAAATTAACAAATTAAAACAAATTCCGGTGGGTGAAGAAGAGCTTGAAAACGCTAAAAATAACCTGATAGGAAAACAGCAGTTCATAACAGAAACCAATGCCCAACAAGCAAATCAGCTTTCTTATTACGGGATTATGGATTTAGGATTTGACTATCAGGAAAAAATAATTCAAAAAATTAAAGATGTAACTTCAGCCCAAATTCAAGAGTGTGCCAATAAATATTTCAGCGATAAATTTATCGTTTCTATTTTGCGCCCGTAGGATTTTGTTCAATTATAAACTCATCACCTTTATCTATAAGCACTTTTTCAAAAGCTTTTTTGGCTTTTTGTTCAAAAACATCTTTCCGCAGATAACTTGTAAATTTAGTTGAAACTTTCCAGGTATCGGATTTTCCGTCATAAGATAAATTGGCACAGTCCCTTTCGGAAAGCCCTTGAAGCTTGGAATAAGGAATATTTAATTTTTGAACAAAATTTTCAAGAAAATTGAAAAACAAGGGTGAATTTTCATAACCTTTTGATGTTTTTATGTCTTTGCTTCCCATTAAAAGTGCTCTTTCAACAGCGTTGTCGCCGATTTTTTGTATTAACTCTTTTTGAATATTATCAAGTTTAAGATTTTCAAGCTCATTGGGGTCAAGATGAAACATCAAAATTTTACGCTGACCGTTTTGATTTATGACAAACCCGCCGGCTGTGCAGGTTCTCACGGATTCAGTATAAGCCGAAGGAGCAAAAACACATTTTTTTAAAGTACAGGGATAGCCTGCTTCCAAGTTTTTGTACATTTTTTTATTTTCTTTAATATGGTCTTCACAGCGTGTAAAGATTATTCTTGATGTAAAACTTACTTTTGAATTTTGCATAATCCCCCTTTTTGAAGCTTAAAACAATAATCTCCAAGAAGATATTTATGTTGTATCCCGTAAGGATCAACCCTAAAATAAGGCTCTTTATTAAGTTCTTCTGCCGATTTGGCACCAAAAAGAGTGGGCTTAAAGCCAACTTTTTTAAGTAAATTTTTAACATTGGCATCATAAATATCTTTATCCCCCACTATTAATGTTGATCCGTCGGGGAGTTTTTCGGCAAGAAGTTTTGTAAGATTTTGAGCACCATCAGGGGATAGATATTGCCATGAATTTCTAAATAAAACAATGCAAGGTTTTTTTGATAACTCATTATCTTTTAAATCCGCAAATATATCTCCTGTTTGAAAATTTATGTTATCAGATAATTTTTCAGTTAATTTAAAAGTTTTTCCGTATCCTGCATATCTGCTGTTTGGCTCTATGGTTAAATAGTCTTCCAAATCTATATTTTTAAAAATATTTGTTAATTTTAGCATTTCATTTTTGTCAATTTTTATAGAATGTTTTTTTGCTGTTTCTATAATATCTTCTCTTAAATCAATCGCTTTTATCGGTAAATATTTTTGAGCTTCTTCTTGAGGGAAGTAATTAAATAAGCTCATAACCAAAGAGCAAGGCTCATGTCCTACAGAGCAGGCATAATCATATATTACAGCACCGTCAGGATAGTATAATTCCAAGTACTTAGGCAACATCTCAAAAACAACGGGATTTCGAACTAATTCGGTATAACTTTTAATATCATTGGTATAATTTGAAAAATCTTTTTCAGGGTTTTTATGCTTAGGATAAAGTGTATCATTCGGATACCAGCCAAATGTAAAGTTTTTTGCAAAATCAGCTTTTTTATAAATGGGGGAATAAGATTGGATTTTCATATTTTTCCCTTAAATTTTCCGAACAAAGCTTTAAAGTTCAAAAATTTAAGAATTTGCTATGATTTCATTTTGTTGTAACATTTCTAAAACATTTTTAAGCTCAAAATAGTAGCCCGCCTCAAGCAGTTCAAAAAATCTTTGTGTTGTATTTGGCGCGAGTGCGCGCACTCGCGCCCCGTCAATATATAATCCTTCCACAAACCTTGCAAAAAGTTCTGACGGTTTTGAATAGTATTTGTTATAGTAATTTATTCTGCGCGAGTTTCTTGCCTGCTTTTTTTGAAGCGATTTCATCCTTATGTAAGCGCAAAAATGTGCGGGCATATCAGGAAAATCTTGTTCCAATTTGTCAACAGAAAAAATCTCCACTCGCCTTAAAAAAGGCGATACAAACTTTACCCTGTCGTATCGAAGCAAATATTTTGCTTTTGATTTTTTGATGTATTTGTCGAAATCTTTAAACTTTTTTGAACGCATAAAATCAGGATAAGCTGTTTTTACAATATTTTCCTGAACTTTGATTTTGGCTTTAATTTGTTCCCTGTGTTCATAGAGTTTGTGTAAATGTGAATTTTCGTCAACAAAACGGGTTACATGCAAAAGCTCATTTTGCAAGGCTGAACAGGTGAATGGGTGAACAGGTGAAAGGTTAAATAATATATTTACCCCCCCGCCTGTTTTTGGCATATTCGGTTCGATTTTTGCGTGGATATAGTGAGCAAATTCGTGCAGAAGTGTAGGGATAATTCTTTCATCTTTAACATTTTTAGAAATGTCAATGCGGTTTTGTCTGAAAAAACCCTGATGCCCGCGTGCTTTTGTGGTGGTTTTAACCTCAATCCCAAGCGATTTAAAATATTTTATTAATTCTCTTTTCATAATTTTTCTGTCATCACAGTGAATAAATGATTTGATTTATCACTATTTACTACCCATCTTCTCGTCGTTGCGAGGCTTCTTTGAAGCCGTGGCAATCTTTCAAACTATTTTATCATACAAATCAATCCAGTCAGGATTAAATTTTTTTATTAATTCCAACTTTTTATTCCTTGAACCTGCTTTGATTTGTTTTTCTCTAATTATAGCGTTTTCTATATTATCAAAACATTCAAAATAAACCAATTTTGTAACGTTATAATTTTTTGTAAACCCTTCTCTTAATTTATTTTTATGTTCATAAACTCTTTTGTTTAAATCACTTGTAATGCCAGTGTAAAGAACGGTTTCATTATAATTTGTCATTATATAAACATAAGATTGCTTCGTCATTTCATTCCTCGCAACGACGTGAAAGGATAGACAAAAAGGTCAAAATCTCATTTACCCCCTCGCAACGGCGTTTTGGCGATTTAAAATATTTTATTAATTCTTTTTTCATATTTCCTCAAACAGAATTTTACCATGAAGGGAGAGGCTTTTTGTAAAAATATGTAAATATCATAGCCCACATGGGCAATTTATTTTTTCAGCACACTTTAATTGTATGGCAGCAAAAGGAGAAAAAATGAAAATCATTCCTATAACAACTTTCCAAATGTTTAATTCGACAAATTTACCATGTAAAAAACCTTCCTTTAAAGGGGTTATCTCTGATGTTGATTGGGCAAACCAAGAAAGTAAAAAAGAGCAAGACGCTTTTTACAGGACAGAAGTCTATGCCGAGCACAGGAATGAAATGGAAGGACCTTTTATTTGCCATGACGGAACAAGCTATAATTCAAAATTGGATGCAGAAATTCAAAATGTAAGAAAAAGACTGAATAAATTAAATATTTCCGAAGATGATTTTGAGCAATTATTTAAAACATTTATGGAAGAAAGAAAAATTAATGAAGAAATAGAGCCAAATCCGGTCAAATATTACCGTACAAATGGTTTAAAACCTATCGTAGCTTTTTTGGAATTCTTAGAAAAAATAAAAGAAATGACTGCTAAAAATTAAAGTTTATTTTGTTTCGTGCTCTATCCATTTTAAGTAAGTTTCATCTGCTTCGACAATCGGAATGGCTATAATTTCAGGTACATTATAAGAGTGCATGTCCTGAATTCTTATCCTCACTCTTTCAAAAAGTTCTTTTCTGGTTTTAATAATCATTAAAGCTTCGTGTTCTTCACAAATTTCACCGTCCCATGAAAAAACGGATTCCATTTTTTCAACGATATTTACGCATGCTGCAAGTTTTTTCTCTACAAGTGCTTTTGCAATTTCTTTGCCTTCTTTTTTGTTGGGTACAGTACAGTAGATTACTATAAATTCCATTTTTCACCTCACTAAAAAATTTTATTCGGGTTTAAAATATTTTTTTCATCAAAAACATGCTTAATTTTACCCATATATTCTAATGTTACTTCATCAATGGCATTTGTCATGTACTTTGATTTTTCACAGCCTATGCCGTGTTCGCCTGAAAGTGTTCCGCCTAAATCAATAGCTAATTGATGAATTTCATCCTTTGTTTTGGCATAATTTTTAACATCATTTTCATCTGTCAGGTCAAGAGAAATATTTGGATGAACATTTCCGTCGCCGATGTGCCCTACAATGCTTACGGTAAGATTGTTTTGGGTGCAAATTCTTCTTATGCCTTCGACCATTTGCGGAATTTTTTCTCTGGGGACAACAATGTCTTCTGCCACTACATTGGGTTTAAGCTTTGCGCAAGCCCCGAATGCCGAGCGGCGGGCGGTCCAGATTTTTTGAGCTTCTTGTTCGTTTGAAGAAATTCTAATATCTGATGCCCCGAATTGTTTGCAAAATTGCGCTATTTTTTCCTGCTGTGAATCAAGCGAAATTATAGGCCCATCAACTTCCAGAAACAAAACCGCGTCTTTATCAGTCAAAAGCCTCGAAGGATAAAATTTTTCTATCGTTTGAATTGTGTTTTTATCCATAAAATCAAGCGTCGCAGGAGAAAGTTTATTTTTAAGAATTTGAGTAACTGCATTTGTTGCATCAGAAATTTTATCAAAGTAAGCCAAGATAACCCTTGAGCCTTCCGGTTTTGGAATTAATTTAAAAGTTGCCTCGACTATTATGCCCAAAGTACCTTCGGAGCCTATAAAAAATTGACTCATGTGATATCCGGTCGAGTTTTTTGCAGTATTTGAGCCTGTTTTCAAAATCCTGCCGTCTGCAAGAACAACCTTTAAATCAATCGCATAATCTTTTGTAGAGCCGTATTTAAAGGTTCTGGGACCTCCCGAGCAAAGAGCAATGCTTCCTCCTATGGTAGAAACCGACAAATTTGAAGGGTCAGGCGGATAAAAAAGTCCGATTCTTTCAACTTCTGCCTGCAAATCCCCCACAACTACTCCCGGTTGAACCCTTGCTGTTAAATTTTGTTCATTAATTTCAAGAATTTTATTCATTTTGGAAAAATTAAGCACAATTCCGCCGCAAGTCGTTATACACGCCCCTACCAAATTTGTACCCGCCCCGCGCGCTACTATAGGAATTTCGTTTTCATAACCAAGTCTGACAATTTTTTGCACTTGCTCAATCGTTTCAACAAATACCACGACACCTGGAAGCGTTTCAATATTTTGCTTGTTTGTAGCATCAAGTGCATAAACGTATCGCTCTTCTATTGTTTCTAAAACATTTTCGAAAGATACAATTTGCTTTATTTTATCAATTATCGCTGCATCAAATTTCATACTAAAACTTTATCAAAAAAACAACCCTTTATAAAGAATTTTTGTTTGCTAAAGATAAAGTTAACTCATTATTTTTTTTATTTAAACAAGAAACCAAAAAATCAACTATTTTTTTCTCTAAACTTATTGAAAAATAATTATTAATCTCTTTTATGAAATAACAAGGACTTGTTACATTAATTTCGATTATTTTTTCATCTATTACATCAAGTCCCGCCATAAAAACCCCCATTTCATTAAGTTTTTTGGCAACTTTTTGAAATTTTATTTTTTCGCCTTCGGTCAATGTCGCTTTTTTAATATATTCATCGCTATGTGTGTTGAACTTAAAATCATTGTTGCCCGGAAGCTTAACCACACATTCATCCAAAACCTCTTTGCCAAGTGTTAAAATTCTTTTGTCTCCGTAATTTGCATTTGATATGTATTCTTGCACCATTGTTAAAGCGGTTTGGTTATTGGTCATGGAATTTATTATTGAATTAATATTTTTGTCACCTTTTTTAAGATACATAACGCCTACGCCAAAACATTTGTTTAGAGGTTTTAAAATTATTTGGTCATGTTTTTCCAAAAATTCAAGAATATCTTCTTTGTTTGAAGTTACCAGGTTTTCGGGCATGAATTCAAAAAACGTATTTGCATGCAGTTTCTCGTTAAAATCTCTTATCGCTTTTGTATCGTTTATTATTAAAGTTTTTTGCCTATCAACAAAATCAAATATGTAGGTGGAATTTATATAATCCAAATCAACAGGCGGATCGGGGCGAAACATCACAAGTGTAAAATCTTGTATTTGTTGCTTTTGCCAAATTTTATCAAGAAAAATATTGTTTTCTTTTAAAATAACTTTAGAACATTTGCAAAAAGCCTTTGAATTATCAAGACAAAGTCTGTCGGCTGTGGTTACGGCGACTTCAAAATTTCTTTCAAGAAACTCTTTTATCAGCCAAAAATCGGTTATAAGTTTATTAAATTCAAAGTATTTTACTTCAATTTTGTCGATGACAAATAAAATTTTATTGTCCATAACACCTCTGAAATCAGCATAGCACTTAAATAAGCAGATACAATATACTTTATAACTGTTTTTAGCTTAAACATATTTGTAACAGAATGTAACGAAATTTAGTGATTTTTGCAATTTTATATATAAAAAATACTTTATTAATATATAACAACGACATACACAGTAATTTACATAACTTTCAAAACCTACTACACACTAACCTACCACACACTAACCTTCTACACGAGGAATTATGAAACAAGAATTCCAAACCCATTTTTTAATTAAAATGGGTCTTTTTTTGACTTCTTTTTCTAAAAATAAAACCCGCGGATTTATCCGCGGGTTTGCAATAATTAAATATTGCAATTTGTCTAGTCATTATATTTTTGCACACCGGGGAATTTGTCTTGTCCGGTGGTTTTTTTGGTAATCCAGTACTGGATTTTTGGAATAGCAGTTGAAAGAAAATATCCTGAAATTACAAAACCGATACCCAAATTAAAGGCATTTTTCCAGAAATTTTGTTTAGCCATTTTAACCAAGAAATCCGCATCAATAAATTCTTTTTGAGATGATTTTGCTTTTTTATAAAGAATTTCAATATATTCAGATACATTTTGTTTAAGCTTTAACAAATCCTCCTGCGAAATAAATGTTGTATCACAAAGGTGTTTACTTATTTCTTCTGGTGCTTCTTTATTAAATATTTTTGCAAAAATGCTTTTACCTTTTTTGTAATAACTTGTATAAATCTTATCCAAAAATTCCGGCTCATCAATAAGTCCTTTTTTGAAAATATCTTCAATTTGTGATTTGGACAATACTGCGCCTTCGGGCAATTCAGGCTGAAGTTTTGCCATTTTTTTGGCTGTTTCGATTATTGAATCAGAATTTTCCAATTTCAATTCTTTAACTTTGTTAATAAATTCATCAAGCATTATAGATTTGTAATTTTTATCATCGGCAAACATTTCAGGAACAAGTTTTTCATCGCCCAAAAGTTTTACTTTAAATTCTTCAAGGCTTATGCCTTCGGGGTTCATTTTAGATATAATATGTTCATTGAACACATCAACGCTTACAGGATCAATTCTGCCTTTTTTCAGTTCCTTAAACAAAGCTTTAAAGGAATGAATTCCTTCCTTGTTCCCATCTTGTAAAAAATTCAGCACAGAGTTTATATGTCCTCTGCAGAACATGTAGAAATAAATGGAAGAAAGGTCCCTAAAAAGACATTCTATTCTTTCATGTTTGTTTCTTGCGCTTATGCCGCGCCCACCGGCAACACCGATATCTGTTGCAAGGAGTTTATAAGTTGAGTTGTTTTCTATTTTATAACTGAAAGATAGAAGATTCCTTAATGTCACCCCACCCTTAAAAGCAGGATTATTTGATTTTTTTGTTTTTTCAATAAAATCATTAAAAGAAACATATTCATGCAATAAAGCCTGATCTTCTTTATTTTTACCGCTCAAATATTTTTTTGTAATTTTTTGATTTATTTTAGGTACAACAAAACCTACAACCAAATTTGCAAGAACTACGCTTGCCATAACTTTGCCAAAAGCAAATTTTGACAAAGCTTTTTCAAATTTATCGCTGTCTTTAACTACATTTCCGGCTGTTTTTTTCATTTTCATTATAAAATTGCCCATAGGCTTTCTGATAGCGTCTTCACCTGTATCAAAACCATATTCGGGAAGTTTAAAAACAGATTTTCCTAATTTATCGCCTAAACTTCTGAAAAAATCTATTCCGCAAAACCAAAATATTGCGCCAAGAGTTTCTTCGGTGAATCTTTCCCTTGCCTCGACAAAACCGTCTCTCTTATAGGCATGAAAGGTTCTGCCGCCGGTTACGGCAGCTTCCAGCAAAATTATCGGCAAAAGTGCATCGGCTTTGCCCATGTCTCTGACAAAAACTTTTGCATTTTTTGCTACTGATTGAGAAATTTTGTTAAATTTAATCATTTTCGGCTATTTTTATTGACTAGACTACTATTTTAATACACCTGAAAAATGTTTTTTGCCCTTTTTTGAAATATTTTAACAGAACTGCAACACTTTGTTACAAAAAAGGGGGATGAAGAGTGAGCTGTGAAAAGTGAACAGAAGCATTAAACTCTCACGTCATTGCGAGGGGATAAATGTATTTTTGACTTTTTGTCTGCCCGCTCACGTCATTGCAAGGGGTGGGTTATCGACTTTTTCGATTATTATCCACCGAAGCAATCCAAAAAAACCAATTTTGTCGGTCTTTTTTAATTGGGCGTTGAGAGGCTGTCTTACTCGTTCGCGTTAAACGGGTCTGCGGTTTTTGTTTTCGCGGACTTTGTCCGCTCCAAACAAAAGACCTTCGCCCTCTGCTCACTCGCGCTCGAACTAAGACCAAGCTCCGCTTGGTAGTTCTCGCCTTCTAAAAATCCCCAAATAAAAACCCTCTCATAGAGAGGGTTTTTATTTGGGCGTTGAGAGGCTCGAACTCCCGACATCTTCCTTGTAAGGGAAGCGCTCTACCAACTGAGCTAAACGCCCGCACTATTCAATTTTTTCGGAGATACCTTTACCCCCAACTGAGCTAAACGCCCTAATAAATGAAAAGTGAAAAGGGTTTTTATTTTTCTCATCATTCATTATCTAAATAAAAAAGCGTCATTTAACGCTTTCTTGCTTAAATATTATTAAAAACAAACTTATTTGTCAAATTTTATGTATTAAATTCTTTTACAACTTTATTTAAATAAGTTTTTGAAAGCTGTAATTGTCCCTCTTTCATATTTCTATAATTATTCAAATAATTATTGTTAAAATCACGATTTTGTTTTGAAATTTTAAACAAGCTGTTAACTATAACAATATAAGGTGCTGCGGCAACCGCTACCAGTCCAAACGTAGCCAATAATGGTGATTTTTTACTTAATCTTCCAAAAAGTTCTGAAACTTTTGGCAAAACTTTTGTATTAATCGAGGTTTTATCCAACCAAACTTTTGCTGATGAAACCTTTTTACCGACTTTTTCTAAAAGGTCAGGAGTTTTTATTACCATTTTTTCAGCAATTTTATTTGCGCCTTTTTCAGCTAACGATAAAGAACCCAAGAAAAGCCCTATATCTGCAAGCATAGAAGCAAAAGGATGATTTTTTTCAATGTTTTGTAATTTTTCTGATTTTGAAACTACTGCATCTTTAATGGAATTGTAAATTCCCAAAACCAATAAAACTCCGCCCCACTTCATTGCAGCATGCCCTGCGGCAGACATTTTTTTAGATAAACTTCCGGGTAAAATTTTAAATTTTTCGTATGTCCTATTGTGAATATTTATATTACCATCATGGACAATACCGCCGCTTTGCATTATAAATTTTGATGCAATATCAACCAAGGGCAGCGTAATTAAAAGCGATTTCAAAGGATTTCTTTTCTTACCCTGTTCTTCTTTAGCTTTCAACAAAGATAATCGGCTTAATTGAATATCATCCAAATTTATAAAAGATAAATCCTTATCAAACTGTTCTTCCGAACCGAATTTTACTCTGTTAATGTTGCTATTTATACTTTGTACTTGCATCGATACACTCCGAATTAAAAAATCTACATCATTATAACACTATAAACCCCAAAAGTAAATAATTTTGCTAGTTGATTTTTTTGTTGTCATAATTCTTTACATATATTTTTTTTCTTGATAATGTCTTATTTATGAAGACTTTTAACCTAAAATCAATGGGCTGCAAATCTAACCAACTGGAGGGGTTATTAATTGAGCAAAATTTGATTAAAAACGGCTTTGAAAAAATGCCGCTTAATCAAGCGGACTTTTTTGTGCTTAATTCATGTACGGTTACGCACAAAAGCGATAATGAAGCCTTTAGTATCCTGCAAAAGGTAAAGCGCGAAAATCCCGATATAAAAACTGTTTTAACCGGCTGCATCGCTCAGATTGAAAAAGAAAACCTGCTTAAAACTTCTTTTATTGATTTTGTAGTGGGAAATGATGAAAAATTGAATATATCAGAAGTTTTGAACTTAAAAAAATCTTTTTCTGTAAAAAATATTTTTGAACTAAAAGATTTTCATAAAGTCTTGCTCGATGACACAACCAAAACAAGGGCGAGCGTAAAAATTCAAGACGGATGCGACAACCGCTGCTCTTACTGCATTATCCCTTTTGCTCGCGGAAAAAACAGAAGTGCGGACTTGGATTTTATTCTTAAACAAATAAAAATTTACGAACAAGCAAACTTTAAGGAAATAATGCTTACGGGGATACATATTGGGCAGTGGAGGGTAAATGACAGTGAGAATAACCTTTTGAACTTGCTTAGAAGCATTGAAGAAAAAACAAATATCTCTCGTTTTCGTTTAGGCTCTTTAAATCCTTTGGAAATTGACGATGAAATGCTTGAATTTTTAAAAAATTCTCAAAAATTCTGCCCGCATTTTCACCTTTCAATCCAATCCATGTGCGACAAAACCTTAAAAACAATGAACAGACATTATACAGTTGCCAAAACACTTGATTTAATCGAAAAAATACATAAAAACTTTGACGCCCCTTTTATCGGAAGCGATATTATTGCAGGCTTTGCAGGTGAAGGCGATGAAGATTTTCAAATAACAGTCGAAAATTTAAAAAAATCAAAACTAACCCAAATTCACACCTTTCCTTATTCTGTGCGAAAAGGGACTGCCGCCGAAAAATTTGAAAACCAAGTTGATTTGAAAACAAAAAATAAAAGGGCTGCGGTTATCAAACAGATTTCGGCGCAAAAGCACGAAGAATTTCTGCAAAAAAATATCGGTGCAATCCAAGAAGTCTTAATTGAAAAGAATTTGGATAAAAAAACAGGATTTTTAAAAGGGATGACAAGAAATTACATAAATGTTTTGCTTGACCCTCAAAAATACAATTTTGAAAAAAATACGCTTTATAAAATTAAAATCGAAAAAGAACATTTGGTTTTAGGATAAAAAAGGGCGGTTTTCTGAAAGAAAACCGCCCTTTTTAATATTTTTTATTATTATCTTGGATTATTCGGGTACGCATAGTCCTTCATTCCCTTTTCAAAATTGCTTTCGCAATTTTAGCACTCCATCGGACTATTTGCTCTTAACGGGCTGGGCTCTTCCTCTCACAAATGATATTTAATCATTTGCTCGGCAGAGTGCTCGCACGGTGCCCTACCGAAAATCCGCTATTTTTTCAAGAAATCAGGAATTTCAATATTTCCCAACCCCGGAGTAAAATCTGCAACTTTCTTTTGAGTAAAAGCACCCGAGAAGAAATCAGCTGCACTCAAAGTTTTTGAATCAGCTTTTTCACTCATAGGAGATTGATTTCTCAATTCAAAACCTGTCGCAATAACCGTGATTTGAATTTCCCCTTGAATTTTATCATCAACAACCGCACCGATAATAACTTTAGCATCATCAAGAACTGCAGAGTTAATAATGTTTGTAGCATCTGTTACTTCGTGAAGCGTCATATCAGGTCCGCCTGTAATATTAACAATTACGCCGCTTGCGCCATTGATTGAAGTTTCCAAAAGTTGAGAATCGATAGCTGTTCTTGCAGCATCGATTGCTCTTCCTTCGCCCTGACCGCGTCCGATACCCATAAGCGCAGAGCCTGAGGCTTGCATAACACTTTTAACATCGGCAAAGTCAACGTTAATAAGCCCGGGTATTGTGATAATATCAGAAATACCTTGAACACCGCGAAGAAGAACTTCATCAACTACGATGAATGATTCTTGAAGAGAAACTCTTCTGTCAACAACGTCAAGTAATTTATCGTTAGGAATTACAATCAGCGCATCAACGCTTTCTCTAAGTTTTTCCAAACCTTGATCGGCTTGGTTTTGTCTGCGTTTTCCTTCAAAAGAAAACGGTCTTGTAACAACGCCTATTGTCAAAATTCCAAGTTCTTTTGCTATTTTAGCAACGATAGGAGCAGCACCCGTTCCGGTTCCGCCGCCCATGCCTGCTGTAACAAAAACCATATCAGCACCTTCGAGTGCTTCTGTTATTTCCTGTTGAGCTTCTTCAGCCGCTTTTTCACCGATTTGGGGCTCTCCGCCTGCGCCGAGTCCGTTTGTCAGTTTAGCACCCAATTGAAGTTTATTTTTGCAAGAAGAATAAGACAAGACTTGCAAGTCAGTGTTCATCAGCCAAAAATCTACTCCGCTAAGCCCTGCTTTAATCATACGGTTAACGGCATTTCCGCCGCCGCCGCCTACACCAACGACCTTGATGCTTGCAGGATTAATTACGGGTTTTTGTTGTAATACTTCTTTTTTTCCAAAGATATCCGGTCCAAAATTTTCCACTATATTATTCCTCTTTTTGTTATTACTTACCACAATATATTATCATACTATTTTAAAGAAAAAAAATAGTAAAGAACATGTATCAAAATTATTATCCAAATTTAATATAAGTTCAAGAAACTTCGCATTTTGTAAAGAAATTATTACAAATCAGTGAAC
>Ga0116170_10002360_pt1 | contig 18263 bp, 18 predicted proteins | sample AD_JPNHW1_MetaG_FD_89797 | JGI IMG/M metagenome (GOLD analysis project Ga0116170, IMG submission 89797) | Active sludge microbial communities of municipal wastewater-treating anaerobic digesters from Japan - AD_JPNHW1_MetaG | ecosystem: Engineered > Bioreactor > Anaerobic > Digestate | place...
CTGCCCGCGACATGCAGGACACCTTCTTTATCTCCACCCGGCCCGATATCCTGCTCCGCACTCACACCTCCTCCGTCCAGATCCGGACGATGGAAAAGACACAACCCCCGATCCGGATGATCTTCCCCGGCCGGGTGTTCCGCAACGAAGCCATCTCGGCCCGTGCCCACTGCATCTTCCACCAGGTGGAAGGGCTGTATATCGACCGCGATGTCTCCTTCGCCGACCTCAAGCAGACCCTGATGTATTTTGCGAAGGAGATGTTCGGCGAATCAACCCGGATCCGCCTGCGCCCCTCCTACTTCCCGTTCACCGAGCCTTCGGGCGAAATGGATGTCAGTTGCAACATCTGCGGCGGCTCCGGATGCAACATCTGCAAGTATACGGGTTGGGTCGAGATCCTGGGCTGCGGAATGGTCGATCCCGCCGTTCTCGAAAATTGCGGAATTGACTCATCCGTTTATACCGGCTTCGCTTTCGGCATGGGCATCGAACGCATCACCATGCTCAAGTACCAGATCCGCGACCTGAGGCTCTTTTTCGAGAACGATGTGCGGTTCCTCCGGCAGTTCACCGGCGCTATCTAAATGTGCTGATGTGCTGATGTGCTGATGTGCAATTCATGAATGACCGGGGCCTTCTCCCATTAGAGTTTATTCTTCCTCAATAGTTTTACCAGCAGCCAAAAACCCAGCAGTCCGGCCAGGACGAAAACCACTGCGCCGATCGGCCGGGTTTGTTCCCACTGCGAGATAATGGAGGCGCCGATGATCAGTGCTGCCAGCACGATCGCAATGGATACCCGGGTACTCGAAGTGTCGAGATGCTCGCTGAGCGGTTCCAGTCCCCGTACTTCGATCTGGGTTTTAAATCTCCCCTCTTTAATTTTGAAGATGATCTCGTTCAGGTCGGAAGGCAGTTCCTTCACCAGCCGGAGGTATTCGCGGATAGATTCGAACGCCTCCATGGCGATCCGCTTCGGGTCGTACTGCTTTGCGATCAGTTCGGCCGCGTAAGGCTGCATTTCACTTGCGAAATCGATTCCCGGATAGAGCGTCACGGCCACACTTTCAATCGCCATCAACGCTTTCACCAGCAGGTAGATCCCGGGAGGAATTCGCAGGCCATAGTGGACCAGGATATCGACCGATTCGTTCATCACCCGGCCGAAATCCATCTCCTTAATTGTCAGATGTTTATATCGGGCCAACATATCTCCGATCTGGTATTCCAGCTCCCGGTACCGGCTGCTGTTCCGTTTGCCCGAGGCGAGCAGCAGGGCTTCGGTCATCTCGTGCGCGTCCCTCCCGAGATAGCCCAGCACGTACTTCCCCAGGAACTGGAGTTGTTCGGGCCGCAGAGATCCCATCATACCGAAGTCGATGAAGGAGATCACCCCGTCGTCGAGGATGAACATATTGCCCGGATGCGGGTCGGCATGGAAAAACCCGTGTGTGAAGATCTGGTCGAAAACCAGGCGCATGCCTTTACGCGCCAGCTCCTTTGTATCATGGCCTGCCTGCAGCAGGCCGGCCAGGTCACTGACTTTCGTTCCCCGGATGAATTCCTCGACGAGCAGCCGTTGGGTGGTGTACTGGGAATAGACCCGGGGGATCCGGATGTCGGGGTTGTCTTTGAAACAATAGCTGAACCGGATGATGTTGGCTGCTTCGTTATGAAAATCGAGTTCCTTCCGGATGGTCCTGCCGAATTCTTTCACCACGCCTGTCAGGTTAATGGCTTCCATTTCGGGGTTATGCCGTTGGATCCGGGCGGCGAAGAAATTCATCAGATGGAGGTCGAGTTCGATCTTTTTATCGATCCCGGGCCGCTGGACTTTGATGCATACCTCCTCTCCGTTGAGGAGGATGGCCCGGTATGTCTGGGCGATGGAAGCGGATGCCAGCCGTCGTGTATCGAATTCACGGAAGAGTTCGCCTACCGGGCGTCCCAGCTCCTTTTCGATTTCGCGGATGGCGAGATCGTCGGGCATCGGCTGGGCCTCATCCTGAAGTTTCCGAAGCTGGATCTGGAGTTCCTCCGGTACGATATCGGGACGGTCGGCGAGGATCTGACCGAACTTGATGAAGGTGGGACCCAGTTCCTCCACCGCCATCCGGATCCGTTCCCACTGGTCGTATTTCTCCAGCCTCGCCATCCTTTTACGGGTGACAAGGTACCGGCCCAATCCTGAGGAGGTGAGCCATTCGCTCAGTCCGTACTTGACTACAATACCCGTAATCTCGCGGGCACGGCCTATCTCATGGACGGCGAGTCCGATCCTGGAAAGTTTCATGGCGGCGGGGTTGCCCCTTTGCAGGGATTATTTGGCTGCAGGCTTCGCTTTCTTCACCACTTTAGGTACTTTCTTCGGACGGGCCGGGGCTTTGCCGGCTGATTCGAGCTTCTTGATCCTGGCTTCAAGCTTTTTGAGGTCCTCCTGGGAGGGGATCTCCATCTTTTTAAGTGTGGCTTTCACCAATGCCTGGAGTTCTTTCTCGAGGTTATGGCGGGTTTCGTCCGATTTTTCGACCAGGTAGTCATACAGCTTTTTCGCTTCTTCGCGGTTCAGCTTGTTCTCCTTAGCCAGGTCCTTAGCTGCCTGGGCCAGTTTTTCCGCGTTCATGAACGCGATGTCGAGCCCTTTGTCGATGGTTTTTTTAATGTCTTCGAACATGGTTTCGTCTCCTATTTTTTCATGGGTAAGAACGTGCTTTTTGATTCTTTCAGGATATTCATCAGGTGAATTTCCAGGTCGGGCAGCAGCATATCGAACCGCCGGATCGTTTCGAACCGGATCTCAAAGGCCGTCAATACATTCTGGATGCCCCGGATTTTAGTCAGCAGTTTTTCTTTCTGCGTTTTTTTCATGGGGCCTTCGGCCAGAAGGAGGAAATCGGTTTGTTTCAGGTCGGGAACGAGAAACGATTCTTCTCCACGGTTGCCAAGCATGTAATACGAGGTAAACTTGTCTTCGTCGCGGTAAAAATAAAAGGAGAACCCCTGAAAGTCATCCATCTTGACGAACTCCAGTTCCATCTCGCGATTCAGGAGGAAGGAAAGACGGAAGTCCCTGAGGTGGCAGGAGATGCCGAAGAGGTTAAACTGGGGTGGTCCTGGTCTCGCTTCGAGCAGCACTCGTTTAGGCATGGCAGTTCTTCGTTAGTTCCAAACAAAGATAGCCAATTGCGGGTCAAAGGTCAAGACCTTCGCTGCTAATTTTCAGCCAGCCCTTTTCGGCCGCATTCCGTTCGGCCCCTTTGATGGAGAAATCCTGTCCGCGGGCGATGGGTTCGCCGCCGACGGAAAGTTCGACGATATACTGTTTCCGGAATCCCGATCCGACCTCTTCGACCACCTGGAAATGTGCTTGTTTCTTATGTTGCTGGCTCCATTCGATGATCTTGCTCTTATGGTTCACCTCCTGGTTCACCAGATCATCGAGATTGAAGTACCGGGCGATGATGCGGTCGAGGATGATACGTTTGGTGAAATCATAGCCCCGGTCGAGGTAAACGGCCCCGATGAGGGCTTCGAGTGCGTCGCCTTTGAGTGAGCGGAAGGTTCCCGAACCCGAGGTATCGTGCTGGACCAGCTGGTCGATGGCCATTTTCTGGGAGATCTTGCCGAGCATGACCCGGCTGACGATCTTCGAGCGCATTTCGGTAAGGAATCCTTCGTCGCGGGTGGGAAAGGTTTTAAAGAGGAAATCGGCCACCACGGCATCCAGGATGGCGTCGCCCAGAAATTCGAGCCGTTCATTGTTGATACGGATACCGCTGCCCGCCTCCTGGGTTGCCGACCGGTGGAGGAAGGCCAGGTGGTAGAGATGAATGTTGCGTGGGGAATACCCCAGGATACTTCGGATTGCCAGTCTGAGCCGCCTGTCGCCTTGACCGGCAGAATTATTCCGGGCCCAGGGCCAGATATTCAATTCCTTCTATCCCTTAAACTTGGTGAAGATGATGGAGGCATTATGGCCGCCAAAACCAAAGGTGTTGCTAAGCGCGTAGTTGACCACCCTTTTCTGGGCCTTGTTAAAGGTGAAGTTCAGGGGGGCGATTTCAGGATCGTCGGTAAAGTGGTTGATAGTTGGCGGGACAATGTCGTTTTTCACGGCCAGCAGGGTGGCGATCGATTCGATGGCTCCTGCGGCACCCAGCAGGTGACCGGTCATCGATTTGGTCGAGTTGATGTTGATCGTGTAGGCGTGCTCTCCGAAAAGGCTCACGATGGCTTTGGGTTCTGCAATATCGCCGGCCGGGGTGGAGGTGCCGTGGGTATTGATATGATCGATGGCTTCTTTGGGAATGCCGGCATCGGTCAAAGCATCGGTCATGGACAGAATGGCACCCAGTCCGTCGGGATGCGGGGCGGTCATATGGTAGGCGTCAGCCGAAAGTCCGCCGCCCACGATTTCGCCGTAGATCTTTGCGCCGCGAGCCAGGGCGTGGCCCAGTTCTTCGAAGATGAGAGCACCAGCGCCTTCGCCCATCACAAATCCGTCGCGGTCTTTATCGAACGGGCGCGAGGCAGTAAGAAGGTCATCATTGCGGGTGGACATGGCATGCAAAGCATTGAAACCACCGCAGCCGACCGGGGTGATGGCCGCTTCGGAACCGCCGGCAACGAAGAGATCGGCTTTTCCCAGACGGATGTAGGTAAACGCATCTACCAGGGCATTGGCGGAGGAGGCACAGGCCGAGACCGTGGCGAAGTTGGGGCCATGGAAGTTGTACTTCATCGAAATATGCCCGGCGGTAATGTCGGAGATCATTTTTGGGATGAAGAACGGGTTGAAACGGGGGGTCCCGTCGCCCTGGCAGAATGCCGCCACTTCTGAATAGAAGGTTTCAAGTCCCCCGATCCCGGATGCCCATATAACACCGACCCTGTCGACATTCACATTGGATGGATCGATTCCGGCGTCGGTTACGGCCTGGTCGGCACAAACGATCCCGAAATGGGAGCAGCGGTCGTACTTCCGTACTTCCTTGCGATCGAAGTATGCTTCCGGATCGAAGTTCTTTACCTCGCAGGCAAACCGCGTCTTGAATTTCGACGCATCGAATCGGGTGATAGGACCGGCACCATTGACGCCGGCCAGCAGGTTGTTCCAGTAATCATTCACCGTATTGCCTATTGGTGTCAGCGCACCAAGCCCGGTAACGACAACTCGCCTTAATTCCACTGGTTACAATTTTAGGTTTATGCTTAAATGGATAACCCCGCAATGTGCGGGGTTAAATTTCTTCAGGAGTGATCAGAGAACACATCCGGAATAGATTGACTGTTCCGGCCGGTTTACTTCGTATTGTTCTCGATGTAAGCTATGGCTTCTCCAACTGTGCTGATTTTTTCAGCCTGATCATCAGGGATGGCAATATCGAATTCCTTTTCGAATTCCATGATCAGTTCAACAGTGTCGAGAGAGTCAGCGCCAAGATCATTGGTGAAGCTGGCTTCGGGTGTCACTTCATTTTCATCAACACCAAGCTTATCAACAATGATAGCTTTCACTTTTGCGGCAATGTCAGACATGTTAATGATTTTTGGGTTAAAAACGGATGCAAAGAAAAGAATATTCTTCCATCCAGCCAACATTATTTAAGATTTTTTAACAATTCAAAAAACCAGGTCATTGATCCTGTGCACTTTAACAAAAATGTAAGGGTGAGCAGAGAGGGAGTCTCATTTCTTTTTCATTTTACTATCAATTGTTTATGATGCGATAGCGTTAGGTTTTATATCTTTGCATTTCTTCAATTTCGACCCCATGCCCCGACTGGCTCTTTTCGCATCCGGCAACGGCTCAAACGCACAGCGCATCGTGGAATATGTTACCGGCCATCCCTCGGTTTCGGTAGAAATTATCCTGTGCAACCATCCCGGCGCCTATGTGCTGACCCGTGCCGAAAATCTGGGTGTTCCGGCTATCCTGTTTGACCGGGAAACCTTTTACGGCACCGACTATATTCCCCGGCTGCTGGCCGACAAGCGGATCGATTACCTGGTGCTGGCGGGCTTTCTCTGGCTGATCCCTCCTGCGATCCTGCAGGCCTTTCCGGGTCGCATCATCAACATACACCCGGCGCTGTTGCCGAAGTATGGTGGTAAGGGCATGTACGGCGAGCGGGTGCACCGGGCGGTGATCGAGGCGGGCGAAGTTGAGTCGGGGATCACGATCCACCTTGTTAATGAGCGGTATGACGAAGGGAAGATCCTCTTCCAGGCGCGCTGCCCGGTCGAACCCGGCGACACCCCCGAAAGCCTGGCGGCGCGGGTGCACGCGCTGGAGTATGCGCATTATGCGGTGGAGATTGAAAAATGGCTTACGAATGACAATTGACAAGTGACGAGTGACAAGTGAGGGGGTAGTTAGTGACTTGTCATTCGTCATTCGTCACTCGTCATTCGTCAGTCTTTCCCGTATTTGTTTCGTTTCCGGTCCGTAGCCGGGTTTTCCCAGGAGGGCGAACATGTTCTTTTTATATGCTTCCACGCCGGGCTGGTCGAACGGGTTCACCCCAAGGGTATAGCCGCTCAGGGCACAGGCAAACTCGAAGAAGTAGATGAGCTCACCCAGGTGGTGCTCGTTCATCGTCGGCAGGCCGAGGGTCATTACGGGCACTCCGCCGTCGACATGGGCCAGGAGGGTTCCGAGCGCGGCCATACGGTTCACTTCCGACAGGGGCATGCCGGTGAGGAAGTTGAGGCCGTCGGCGTCGCCGGGATCAGCCGGCACGGCCAGTGTTCCTGCCGTATGGCTGATTGAGAGCACCGTCTCGAACAGGTTTCTTTTTCCTTCCTGGATATACTGCCCCATGGAATGCAGATCGGTGGTAAAATTGACGCCAGCCGGGAAGATGCCCTTGTGCTCTTTCCCTTCGCTCTCGCCATACAGTTGTTTCCACCATTCCACCAGGCTCGCCAGTCCGGGTTCGTAGGCAGCAAGGATCTCGATGGAAAAGCCGGCCTGGAGAAGCATATTCCGGGCGGCTGCATATTGTACGCAGGGGTTGACGGCGGGATCGTCGGATTGCAGGGCAAGGGTACGCATGGCCCGGGCTCCCTCCAGCAGTGCGCGGATATCGAAACCGGCCACGGCGATGGGCAGAAGCCCGACCGGGGTCAGCACCGAAAAGCGTCCGCCGACATCGTCGGGGATCACATAGCTGGTGTACCCTTCGGCGTCGGCCAGGTTTTTCAGGGCCCCGCGTGAGGCGTCGGTAACGGCGAAGATCCGCTCCCGGGCTCCCTCCTTCCCGTACTTTTTCTCTAAGTGCTGCCGGATCAGCCGGAAGGCGACTGCCGGTTCGGTGGTGGTGCCCGACTTGGAGATCACGGCAACGGCATAGTCGTTGGCATCCAGCAGCCGGAGGAGGCGGGCATGGTATTCTCCGCTGAGGTTCTCACCGGCGAAGACCACTCGTGGCGCATCCGTGTCGGAACGGTAAGGCAGGAACGGATCGCCCAGGGCATCGATCACGGCTTTCGAACCCAGGTACGACCCCCCGATGCCGATGACCACAAATAATCGGGCCATCTTGCGGATCCTGGAGGCGTCGTCGAGGATCCGGGAAACAAGCGCTTCCTCCTGAAGGGGAAGGTCGATCCAGCCGAGAAAATCGTTTCCCTTGCCGGTCCGGGCGATCAGATCGCGATGGCACTGCTTTACCCGGTCGTACACCGGTTGCCACTCACGGTCGGCGAGGAACGATTGAATATGGGAAATACCGAGTTCGATGTTTTTCATTCGGAGGGGTGTTGGCATCCCGAAATACCGGGAGGAGAAGTTAAAAAAAAGGTGTGCCGGCACATGGGCGGGCACACCTGAAACCAATAAACAATTCCGAAGAACTTGCGGGCACTTGTTATCTGCTGTGAAACAAAGGCCTTTCATTAAAACCTGCTCCGCAAAAGTAGTATGAATGCAGTTTCCGGAATGTTAAGGAAACTTAATTTACGTTAAATTTTGTTAAATGCACTCTGCCGGAATTGGGTACCTTTGCCGGTATGAACCGGAGGATCATCATTCTCACGATCATTATCATGACCCTGGCCCTGATGGGGCTGATGGGAATCCAGATCTATTGGATCCAGAGCGCCTCGGCCATCAAGGAGGCCAATTTCCGCCGTAACGTCAACGAGGCGATGGCGAAGGTGGTGCAAAAGGTGGAACGGATGGAACGGGCAAAGGCAATGGAAAGCACCCCGTACGACCGTGTACTCAGCCTGAGCCGCCACCTGCCATACGACAGCATCCTCACCTACCGCGAGTTGGATTCGCTGATCAGGATCCACCTGAATATCAGGGGTGTGGAGACCCCGTTTGAGTTCTGCATCTACAAGCCCGAGTTGCAGGAGTTCCTCATGGAAAAATCGTCAAACCTGCGCAAGGACCTGATCGAAAAAGGGAGCGCTTACATTCTGTTTCAGGCCGACATCTACTCCAGTCCGGAGTACCTGCTCATTTATTTTCCGAAAGAGAAACAATTTCTGCTCACCGAGCTGTGGGGCATGCTGCTGATCTCGATCATCCTGATCATCGTGATCGTCTCCGCTTTCGTGTATACCATTTCCATCATCTTCCGTCAGAAGCGGCTTTCGGAGATCAAGAACGACTTCATCAACAACATGACCCACGAGTTCAAGACCCCGATCTCAACCATTTCGCTGGCCTGCGAGGCGTTGTCGGACCATGATCTGCGGAACTCCGGCGAATTCCTGGACACTTACCTGGGCATGATCAGCGAGGAGAACAAGCGATTGTCGGTGATGGCGGAGAAGATCCTGCAGACGGCGGTGATCGAGAAAGGCCAGCTGAAGATGAAGAAGGAGCGGATCAACCTGCATGAGATCATCACCGACGTGATCAAGAATCTGCGGATCCAGGTCGAGATCAAGGACGGCGAGATCAAGCGCAGGCTCAAGGCGGGCCGACCCGAGATCGAGGGCGACCGGGTGCACATCACCAACCTGGTTTACAACCTGCTCGACAATGCCAACAAGTATTCCCCGAAACGTCCGCTGATCCTGATCACCACGGAGAATTCGGGACAGGGGATCGTAATGACCATCACCGACAACGGGATCGGGATCAGCAAGAACGAACAGAAGAAGATCTTCGACAAGCTCTACCGGGTACCGACCGGCAACATCCATGATGTACGCGGTTTCGGGCTCGGGTTAAGTTATGTCAAGGCCATCGTGGAGGAGCACCGTGGAAAGATCAGCGTGGAGAGTGAGGTGAACCGTGGGACAACCTTCCGGGTCTTCCTGCCTTTTGTGATCAAAGAATAAAAGTTGTAATTTGGCCGTAATTTTCGAAAACGCCGATGGAAAAGAACCCAATCCGTTTGCTCCTGGCGGAAGATGACCGCAACCTCGGAAGCATCCTGAAGAATTACCTGGATGCCAAGGGGTACGCCACCACCCTGTGTGTGAACGGGCAGGAGGCGGTGGAGTCATTTTTGCGCAAGGAGTTTGACATCTGCATCCTCGACGTTATGATGCCGGTGAAAGACGGTTTTGCCGCAGCGGAGGAGATCCGGGCGGCCAACCGTAAAGTGCCGATCCTCTTTCTGACAGCCAAGACACTCCAGGAAGACAAGTTGAAAGGGTTCGAGATCGGCGCGGACGATTACATCACCAAGCCGTTCAGCATGGAGGAACTTCTTCTCCGGATGCAGGCCATCCTGCGGCGGATGGAGGAGAATCCGAAGACGGTGGCACCCGACAATATCTACCAGATCGGGAACTATGTATTCGATTACAACCGGCAGTCGCTGACCCTGCGCAACATGGAACAGAAGCTGACATCGAAGGAAGCAGGCCTGCTTAAACTGCTGTGCCTTCATGCCAATGACACGCTCGACCGTCATACCGCCCTGAAGGAGATCTGGCATGCCGACAGCTATTTCAATGCGCGGAGCATGGATGTGTACGTAGTAAAGCTGCGGAAGTACCTGAAGGATGACCCGCGGGTGGAGTTGCTCAACGTGCATGGCGTCGGTTTCAAGCTGGTAATGAACATCTGACCGGATGAAGGACCCCGTACGTCTTTTTATCGTTCCCACTCCCATCGGGAATCTCGAGGACATCACCTTCCGCGCAGTCCGAATCCTGAAGGAGGTTGATTTCATCCTGGCCGAGGATACGCGGACTTCAGGAAAGCTGCTCCAGCATTACGGGATCGACAAGAAAGTGATCGCCCACCACCAGTTCAACGAACATCGTACGGTTGAGGCTGTCACCGACCGTCTCCGGTCGGGTGCGACCGGTGCCCTGATCAGCGATGCGGGAACTCCGGCGATCTCCGACCCCGGGTTTTTACTGGTCCGTGCCTGCATCCAGGCCGGGATCGTAGTGGAATGCCTTCCGGGACCGACGGCGCTGATCCCGGCCCTGGTCAATTCTGGGATTGCCTGCGACCGTTTCCTTTTCGAAGGGTTTTTACCGCATAAAAAGGGGCGGGAAAGCCGGTTGGCCGGACTGGCAGAGGAGCGGCGAACCATGATTTTCTATGAATCGCCGCACCGGGTGGCCAAAGCCCTGGCCCGTTTTGCGGAAGTATTCGGGGAGGAAAGACCGGCCTGCGTCTCCCGAGAACTCACCAAGATCCATGAAGAAAATGTCAGGGGAACGTTAAAGGACCTCGCTATATACTTTGCGGGCAAAGCGGTAAAGGGAGAGATTGTGATCGTTGTGGCCGGGAAAGAGACCTGATCAGGTCCGGCTCACGATTTCGAAGGATTGATAATCCTTCAGTTGCCCCTCTCCAATGTGTACGTTTTCAACCCTGGCTCCAATGGGTCCTTTTTTACACCAGGCCAGAAATTTGTCCAGGTTCTCGGGGGTTCCCTCCGCTTCGATCATCACATCACTATCGCCCGAATTCATCACAACCCCCCTTATGGAGTAGCGGTAAGCCGCTTCCATCGCCGAAAACCTGAATCCCACCCGCTGTACCCTGCCTTTGATGGTGAGATCGAGATGCTTCATTTTGTGGTTTTTTCGCACTCAAAGATAGTCTATTATTGCTGCCCGGCAAATTTCAGTGTACTTTTATCCTTCCAATGGTCGGCCTATGTGCGGAAGGTTCTCATTTGTCATGGAAGATTCCCTGATCCTGGAGAGGTTCGGTGTCAGGGTGCGGACAGCCATTTACAAGGCCCGGTACAACTGCGCCCCCACGCAAAACCTTGCTGTGATCACCGGCCAGGACCGCGAAACCCTTCAGTTTTTCCGGTGGGGGTTGGTCCCTTCCTGGTCGAAGGACCTTGCGATCGGCAGCAAGCTGATCAATGCCCGGGCAGAGACGCTCGCCGAAAAACCGTCGTTCCGCAGCGCCTACCGGTCACGCCGGTGCCTGGTGCCTGCCACCGGCTTTTTCGAGTGGAAGCGGGATGCCCTGAAACAGCCGTATCATATTTTTCTCAAAGGCGAGGAACCTTTCTGTTTTGCAGGGTTATGGGAAGAGTGGGCACCGGCGGGAACGGATCCGGTGCGGTCGTTTACCATCATCACCACCACGCCCAACGAGCTTATGCAAACGATTCACGACCGGATGCCGGTGATCCTCCGCCGGGAAGATGAAGAACGGTGGCTCGCTTCCGGAGCGGATCCCGGGCTTTCCTCGTTGCTGAGACCTTTTCCTGCTGAGCGGATGGAACTGAAGCCGGTATCGAACCGGGTGAATTCACCGTCGAACGACGGTCCGGAAGTGCTGGTGGTTCCCTGAAGGGTTTCTTTGTTTCGTCATCGCCTAGATCATCAGGCTGCACCCTCTCACCTCGGCGGCATCGAACCTGCCCAGCACTTCGAAGGTTCCGGAGCCGGTCTCCCTGCCCAGGTCCTCGGTAGCGATGAACGCGCAGGAGTCGCGGTTGGCCAGGTCGATCACGCTGATTCCCCCGGTCGATCCGGAAGCGACGAAATCCAGCGGGTCCTGCGGGTCGCGGAACAGCACTTTCATCCAGGGAGGGGCTGTGAACCGGCTGTTTCCTTTTGACCATGCCTGGGAAAAGAGTTCGGTCATTCCGTATTCCGAATGGATCGTTGCGAGGCCAAGGGCACGGAACAGGCGGTCGTGAAGTTCTTCCCGGATTATTTCCCGGCGGCGGCCCTTCATCCCCCCGGTTTCGATCACCGTTACCGGCGCATAGCGTCCGGGGTGGTGTTCCGCAAAATCCAGCAGGGCGTAAGCCAGGCCAATGAGGATCGTCTTCTCGCCGTTCTTTTCTGCGCTGGTGAGGCGCGATTTCAGGGCCGTTTCCTGTCCCAGGAAAAAGCCATGATCGCGGCCGGGCGACTCTTCCATGAGCCGACGGATCATATAAACGAGCGAGGAGGCGGGCGCTTCTTCCGGTGTCGGGGTAAGAGCCAGGAAGGTGATCTCGCCGGGCGGACCGTACGCCCGCTCAAAGCCCCGGAGAAGCGAAGCGTGATAGAGGCCGGGGTCGGCGACCGGGTGTCGGCTGCGCACCATTCCGGTGGTACCGCTGCTGAGGAATGTCGCCCGGGGGGTGCACCCCGTGCAGAGGATGTCGTGCGATTTGAAAAAACCAATCGGGAGGAACGGGATGCCGGCGATCCGGCTGACCTTTTCGGGATCGATGCCCCGAGCCTCTGTAAAAGCCCTGTAAACCGGGTTCAATCGCGACTGAATCCGGAAAAGATCCAGCGCGGCCGATTCGAAGTCAGTCTCGCCTTTTATCCCGAAAATCCTGGCGGGCCAATCCGGGTCAAATCCCGGTTTATGTTCTTCCCCGTTCACCTTTTTTTCCTACCTTTACGGCCTCACAAAAGTATAGAACGATTCCATTACTTCCAATGATTCCTTTTCACTTCCCGGGCCGTTTCCGGTGGTTGGTTTTCCTCCTGGGAGGGTTTCTGCTCATGGCCTCCCCCGCCTGCATGAAAAAGGAAAACTACCCGGTGGTCCCTGAAATCTCCTACCAGGGTTTCACCCTCGAGTACGACTCGGGGATGTACGCCACCCGGGGATTTCTGACCTTTTCTTTCAAAGATGGCGACGGTGACATCGGGCTCTCCGAGAATATGATCCAGCCTCCTTATGATACCGGGAGCATTTACTACTACAATCTTTTCATCGATTATTATGAGAAACAGGATGGCCGGTTCGTCAAGGTCGATCTTAACCCCACCCTGAACGCCCGTCTCCCCTATCTCACTCCCGATGATCCCAACAAATCGATCAGCGGATTCATTTCCGACACCCTGCCGCTCAACCCCATGCCCGTGCACGACACGATCATGGTCAAATTCCGCATCTGCGACCGGGCGCTGCACCTGAGCAATACCGACTCCACCCCAGTTATCATCCTGAAAAAGCGGTAATGGCGGATGGAACGCATCTATGCTGACCGGAAATACATCATTATCGGGTTCTTTCTTCTGATCGGGATCATCATCTTGGTGCGACTGTTTTACGTGCAGATCCTGGTCGATAAATACGTCCTTTCCGCCAACAACAACGTGCTCCGCTATGTGACCCAGTACCCGGCGCGCGGACTCGTCTTCGACCGGAACGGAAAACTCCTGGTGTACAATGAAGCGGCGTACGACCTGATGGTGATCCCCAAGCAGGTGAAGAATCCCGACACCGCCGCCCTTTGCCGGCTGATCGGTATCGACCGTGAAGAGTTCATCAACCGGCTCAACAAAGCGAAGTATTTTTCTCCCTACCGGCCTTCGATCTTCGAAGCGCAGATCACCCGCGACAGTTACGGGTTCCTCGAGGAGAAGCTTTTTCTCTTCCAGGGTTTCTACGTTCAGCCCCGGACCCTCCGCAAATACACCTATCCCGTAGCCGCTCACACCTTCGGGTACATCGGCGAAGCAGGTCCGGAACAGATCGAGAAGAATCTCTATTACCGGCCGGGTGATTACATCGGCGTCAACGGTATCGAAAAGTCCTATGAGGAGGTCCTCCGCGGGAAGAAGGGGATGAAGATCCGGGTGTTCGACGTGCTGAACCGCGACAAAGGGAGTTTCCGCGACGGCAAGTACGATACTGCATCCGTGGCCGGTACCGATCTTTATTCGTCGCTCGATGCCGAGTTGCAGCAGTACGGCGAATTACTGATGACCAACAAGAAGGGCAGCATCGTGGCCATTGAGCCCTCCACCGGGGAGATCCTATGCATGGTCTCCAGTCCTTCGTATGATCCCAACCTGCTGGCGGGTAATATCCGCAAGAAGAATTACCAGAAGCTGGCGGCCGACACGGTCTTCGTGCCCCTGTTCAACCGTGCGCTGATGGCCATGTACCCTCCGGGGTCCACCTTCAAGATGGTCGATGCCCTGGTCGGTCAGCAGGAAGGAGTGCTGTTCCGCAACACCATTTACGGTTGTCCGGGCGGATTTCCGCTGGGTAACGGAAAAAAGGTGGGCTGCCACCCCCATCCCGGCCCGATCGATCTTTTAGGCGCGATCCAGATCTCCTGCAATACCTATTTCTGCCGCGTTTTCAAGTCGATCATCGACAAGAAGGGATGGCCTTCGACCCGCAAGGCTTATGAGAACTGGCGAAAGGAGGTGATGAGTTTCGGACTGGGGAAGAAGCTGGGGATCGACATTCCGGGCGAACTGAACGGCAACATCCCGACACCCAACTATTACGACCGATACCATGGGGTGAACCGGTGGCGGTCGACCACCATCATCTCACTCGGCATCGGCCAGGGGGAGATCGGGATCACCCCGGTGCAACTGGCAAACCTGGCCGCTCTGATCTCCAACCGGGGCTGGTATTACACACCTCACATCATCCGGGCTATCGGCAACAAAGACAGCCTGAACAGGGCCTTTGATACCAGGCACACCACCCTGGTGGACCCGCAGTATTTCGACATCGTGGTGGAGGGGATGGCCGATGTGGTAACGGGCGGAACCGGGACAATAGCCAAACTTGACAGCATTACGGTGGCCGGAAAAACCGGGACGGCACAGAATCCGCATGGGAAAAATCATTCGCTGTTCATCGCCTTTGCACCGGTGGAAAAGTCGAAAATCGCCGTATCGGTAGTGGTTGAGAACGCCGGATACGGGGCGGCATGGGCGGCACCGATCGCCAGTCTGATCATCGAAAAATACCTGAACCGCACCGTGAAGCGCAAGGACCTGGAAGACCGCATGATCAACGGGAACCTGATAAACGGAAAAATACCGGAAAGTGAGAGAGGACAAGGGAATATTCTACCGGATTGATTGGCTGATGGCCGGATTGTACCTGGCACTGGTCCTCATCGGCTGGCTGAACATCTATGCGGCCGTGTATGATGAGGCGCATCATCACATCGTCGATCTGAGTCAGAAATACGGCAAGCAGATGATCTTCATCATCGCGGCGTTGCTGCTCGCCCTGGGAATACTCATCATCGATCCCAAATTTTTCTCGCAATTTGCCTGGTTTATTTACGGCTTTTTCCTTTTTATGCTCGTGATCGTCATCTTTTCGGGACGGGAAGTAGCCGGTTCGAAAGGATGGTTCGGTTTCGGGGGGTTCGGAATTCAGCCGGCCGAGTTTGCCAAGATGGCCACGGTGCTTGCGCTCGCCCGGTTTCTCGGGTCGCTAGACGTTTCCATCATACGAACACGTAACCTTGCTGTGGCGGTAGCCATCATACTGGTTCCGGCCTTGATCGTGCTTCTGCAACACGATACCGGGTCGGCGATCGTCTTCCTGGCGTTGGTCATCGTGCTCTATCGGGCCGGCCTTACCGGATTTATCCCACTGGCTTTCATCGTGTTACCGTTACTTGGAATCCTGGCCCTGTTGCTGCCGAAACTGGTGCTCCTCGGAATCCTGTTCGCTGTTGCAGCCGGGTTCTATTTTTACAGCAACCGCAGGTTCCGGACGACGACGACCATCCTGCTGATTTTCCTGGCTTCAGCAGGATTTGTTTTTTCGGTCGATTATGCGGTGAACCACATCCTGGAGCCGCATCAGCGCAACCGGATCCATGTCCTCCTCGGGCAGGACGTCGACCTTAAGGGGGCGGGCTACAACGTGAATCAATCGCTCATCGCCATCGGCTCCGGGGGACTGACCGGCAAAGGCTTTTTGCAGGGAACCCAGACGAAGTACAACTTTGTTCCGGAGCAGAGCACCGATTTCATTTTCTGCACCATTGGGGAAGAATGGGGGTTTGTGGGTTCGGCGGTGGTGGTGGTGCTGTATCTCATCCTTTTCGTACGGTTGATCCTGGCTGCAGAGCGGCAACGATCGCGCTTCAGCCGGTTTTACGGGTACGGCGTCGCATCGATCCTCTTCTTCCATTTCGCCATCAACATCGGGATGACACTCGGCATGGTTCCCGTGATCGGGATCCCGTTGCCGTTTGTCAGCTACGGGGGTTCTTCGCTCTGGGCTTTCACCATCCTGCTTTTCATTTTCATCCGGCAGGATTCGTACCGGTATGAGTTGGTGTAACGCTGGGCACGCGTCAAAGACGCGCGCCCAGCGTCAAAGACGCGCGCCAGCGTTGGAGACGCGCGCCCAGCGTCAAAGACGCGCGCCCAGCGTTGGAGACGCGCGCCCGATTCCAACGCGTGCCCGTTGCCGACTCGCGCCCGGCTTCGACACACCTATCGAGAAGCGTTCCGGTTACTGAATCGTTTCCAGAAAAGGTGTTTCCAGGACGACGTCCAGCAAGGCACTCAAACCGGCGTAGTTTCTCGCAGAACTGAAAAGGTAATCTTCCGGTTTTTCGACAATCATGGCCACGACCGGATTTCTATGGATATAGTTCAGCTTTTGAAAGAATATCTTCGGTGAATACAGTAAGATGCCGTGATTACCATCTTTCCAGAACTTGTACCGGGTTATCCGTTTCAGGGGCTTCCCGTTTTTTTCAAAGCGTTCGAGCATCCATTCCCGCCGACTTTCGGGTGCACCCGGCATATCTGCACAGATCGCCCTGGCTGTGAACTTCTTGAAATCTCTAAGGATCTCCCACAAATACGGTTCCCCGGTGGCTTTGGCGATCATATGCAGGTGATTGGACATCAGGCACCAGCCGTAGATTTCCAGGCCTTTCATCCGCTGGCAATACCGGAGTGAATCGACGATAAGCGTCCGGTACCGGGCACGGGTGAATACATCCACCCAATCCACAACGGTCATGGTGACAAAATAGGCTTTGTCTTTCTCGGGCATTTTATATTTTTCGGACATGGGGTTGTTTTTCGCTTAATCGGATGAAGGAGCGAAAGGTGATATGGGTGTTGAAAAAAGCCCAGGCACGCGTCGGAGACGCGCGCCTGGGTCGGCGTCGAAGACGCGCGCCTGGGTCGGCGTCGAAGACGCGCGCCTGGGTCGGCGTCGGAGACGCGCGCCTGGGTCGGCGTCGGAGACGTGCGCTCGGGATAGTGATGGAATGACGTTAAAGATGCGCGCCGGGGTCGGAGACACGTGCCCGGGTGTGTAGGGTTAACCACTCTATCGGGGTCCACCCACCCTGTCGGGGTGCCGACTGTTATTACATCTTCCGGCAGGTGAGTCCCCCCACCCTGTCGGAGTGCCGGCCGTTATTGCATCTTCCGGCAGGTGACGCGGAGATCGTCGAGCGAAACCCGCTTCTTTTCGGGGTTCCAGAGGTAGACTTTGAGCAGGTCGGCGGGATCGGTGGAACTGATGCGGCCCGACACGGTGAAGGTGTTCCACTGGCCGACTTTCAGGGAGTCGGGCGGCATCAGGGTGGCCAGGTGATATTCGAGCACTTTGTTGTCCTTCTCACGGGAGATGACGAACGCCAGCCATTTCGGGTTCAGCGGCTCCAGGGGTTTCACCCGTGCCGTGGCCGTGATCATCACCGAAGCATAACGGCTCACGTCGGAATATTTTCCATACAGCCCGGGGCTGAATTCAGACGAGGTCTCGAAATAGATATTGCCGTCGCTGCCAGTGCGGCAACTGTCTTTCCCGTCCCGGAAATGCTGCCCGTTAAAACCATTTTCATAGATGACCTTCTCTCCCCCGCTCACCAGGTCCTGCCCGGGCAGCTCGCGGGTGTGGGAACCCGAAAGGTTGAAATACCTCCGGTCGAGCCGGCCGACTTCCAGGTCCTTGGCCCAGGGGACAAAGATAAAGTGCGCGGTATCCGCCAGGTTGATCGTGCTGTCGAGCCTTCCCACGGCGTCGTTGACGTAGATCACCACCGACGAATCGGGGCCCTTCAGCGAACTCAGCACCAGCGACTCCGGTCCCAGCCCCCAAAAAACGTTCAACCGGTTGC
>Ga0116170_10002369_pt1 | contig 18223 bp, 17 predicted proteins | sample AD_JPNHW1_MetaG_FD_89797 | JGI IMG/M metagenome (GOLD analysis project Ga0116170, IMG submission 89797) | Active sludge microbial communities of municipal wastewater-treating anaerobic digesters from Japan - AD_JPNHW1_MetaG | ecosystem: Engineered > Bioreactor > Anaerobic > Digestate | place...
AGCTTTCATTTGAAGCACAGAATTGCCGAAACCGGTAATAGCCGGCAGGGCTTTCACAAATTTATGTAATATGTTATTTTTAAAATTCATCCTGATTTTATTTCCAATAATACTCAACTATTCAAATCTTTAAATGCTCACATAAAATACAATAAAAAAAATTAAAATATGTCCAGATAAAAATTTGAATTGAAAACCATGAGTTCTTTAATAATTTTGAACCGGGACTATTGAATCAACAGGCTCTTAAAACATCAGGTTATGCGGAATGATATAGTGTAAACGAATTTTAAGCATAACACGTATTTTTTTAGAAGGAGTATCAAAATGAGTTATTATATAAAAAATAGTTATCCTGTAAAAACCTTCATATTCATTTTACTGATTCTGACTATAACTATTTTCAATACCGCTGCGTTCCCGGCTGATGCTGTTCCGGATATAATTATTTACGGCAACGAAAAATGCGGATACTGCAAAGACACTATGCTGCGGCTTAAAAATGAAGGCATTGAGTTTGTATATCGTGATGTGGAATTGTATGGAACAAATCAGGAGGAGATGTTTGCCAAGCTTGAAAGAGCAGGCTTTACCTCAACCGCTTACTTTCCCGTAATTGACGTAAAAGGGCAGATTCTTATGAGACCTGAATTTGATGACATTAAAAAAGCTCTTTCCGGTCAGAAAATCGACCGTGCCGGGGAGAAAAAAATCCGTGATACCCGCTGGAGGCCGCAGAGGAATAAATCCCTCAGAACAGATTTTAATTCAATCAGGAAAACTTTAAAAGATTCGGATATGATCATTTATGATGACGGTTCAGGCAACGGGAACGTTCTTCTTAAACAATTAAAAAAAGAACAGATACCCTTTACCCTCAGGCAGCTTAATAAACTGGGCAATGCCGCGTATTTTGACATGAGTTCACGGCTTGCAGCACTGGGATACGGAAATGTAACTCATTTCCCGGTTGTGGAAGTCAGAGGAGAGATGATAATGAAACCATCAATTGAAGATGTGAAAATTCTTATTGTCGAGATGATCCCGGACTAACTATATTCGAAGTTTATCAAGTTCATCAAGAATAGAATACATCAATTCATTATTTCTTTTTATATTAGAAGTTCCGTTTCTTATAGAATCAACATCCTGAATATACTGTGCAGGTACAATCTCTTCAAGTCCGTTAACCAGCATGCTTTCAAGAAGATCTTCAGTAACTTCAACATGGAACTGCAGTCCAAGAACTCTTTCATTATATATAAAGCATTGATTTCTGCATGCACGAGAAGTAAATGTGTGAAGCGAACCTTCCGGTATATCGAATGTATCTCCGTGCCAGTGAAATACGGTTTCCGTATTATTGAATTTTTTTAATAACGGAGAATTTGCCCGGTCACTGCTTTTTATGACGGGGAACCACCCTATCTCCTTCTCTGCGTTTTTGTACACCCTGCTCCCGAGAACTTCAGCAATAAGTTGCGAGCCGAGGCATATACCTATAACGACTTTCCCTTTCCCGGCAGCTTCGCGAATGAAATGTTTTTCATCAATGAGCCATGGAAACTTTTCAGTATCATTAACGCTCATAGGCCCGCCCATTACAATAAGCCAGTCAATACCAGAAACTTCCGGCAGAGTTTCGCCGTTAAAGAGTTTCGTGATTTTATAACTGTAAGATTTTTCGTTTATCCAGTTCTCTATACAGCCTGGAGTTTCGTACGGGACATGCTGAAGTATAAGTATTTTTTTCATTTTAAAATTCCGGTTTTTAGAGATGGATAAATCTAAAAGTAAATCAGTAATTTGAAAAGAATATTTTACCGTGGAATGTTAAGATACAGTTACATTTTGAAATTTGTATCCGGTTATCTTCCACAAACACCACGTTATATACTGCCATTTTAAGCCTATTGTAAAAATTTTAACCTGTTACGAACCGGATGTTTGCTAAATTTTAAATACATAAAATATTAAAAATAATTCACCGTTAACAGCCGGAAAGAATATGCTTAATTCCGCTAATTACTAATGATCATTATTTTTCAAAAAAATACAGTTTAATTCATAAATTATTTTTAATTGCTGCTTATTGAATTATATTAACTTTATTAAAATTCTAAAGGGAGGCACTATGGATTTTTTTCTTATACTAATTATTATCCATATAGGGCTCGGGGAATTTGCAGGTTTATGTTTTCTATGGGTTTCAGTTGAAACATTCAATAGAAAAGATGCAGGTCTTCGCAGAGCTAAGATTTTTTCCGCACTTGGTGCAATATCTGCTGTATGTGCATGGTTCGCCGGCGGTTACTATTATGTTAAACATTATGGTTCCATGGTAAAACCTGTCCTTATCGCAGAAACAAGTAATCTTAAATGGGCTCATAAAGTTATTATCGAGGCTAAAGAACATATTTTTCTGTTTATTCCAGTGTTGGCAGTGGCAGCTTTTCTGTTATTTTTAAAGCTGGAATCATGGAACGATCTTGATGAAGCAACTTCAAAAAAAGTAGCTTACCTGACATTGACGATCTTTCTAATGGTATTTTTAATGGCAGCTATGGGTTCACTGGTATCCGGTGCGGTAAGAGCCATTCTTGGAGCTCCGGGAGGTGGGATATGAAAAATAAACTTGCAGTATCCGCATTAAAAGCATTCTCAATATATGCTGTTGTCATGGTAATTACAGTTATTGCAGCTGAATTCATTGCTCCATTTAAAAACTTTCTGGCAGCATTAACCGGTCACCACTGGACTTCCAAAGGAGTTCTAGGTGCACTGCTGTTCATTATTCTCACAATTATTTTCAACGTTAAAGGGAATGATGATAATTTAGGCAGGAATATTAATCTTGCTATTATTTCAGCTGTTTCCGGATCAGTAGTATTGTTTTTATTTTTTGCATTACATTACGCCCTGTAATTCCCGATACAGGTTCAGCATCTGGTTGCTGAACCTGTATTTTAAAATTTATTTAAACTTTAATTATAATTCTGTACTCCGTACCGTTATTTCTGTAAATTTCCAATGTGCCATTCATCTGCCCGACAAGTATGTTAACAAGACTTAGCCCGAAGCCCTTTGTTGTTTTGATATTGAACGAATCAGGAATTCCGATACCATCATCTCTAATTATTAATTTCAGAGAATTCCCATGACTCTGCACAGAAATAAAAATAAATCCGCTGCTTCTGCCTGAAAACGCATGTTTAAATGCATTTGTTATTATTTCATTGATTATTATTCCAATCGGAAACAACACCTGCGAATCCATATTGAAATTTCCGATATCTTTTTCTAAAATTATATTAAGTCCGCCGGACTTATACGTCAAAGATATTTCATCAACAAGATTGGAGATATATTCTGTTAAATCGATATTTTTATAATCAGCTGTTCTGAAAAGTTTATCATAAATAAGCATCATGCTCGTTATGCGGTTACGGGCATCTTCAAGCGCGGATATTGTAGCAGTATCTGGGGCAGACTGCTCCTGAAGGTAAAGAAGAGCAGAAACTGTTGACATATTATTTTTAATCCTGTGGTGAACTTCTTTCAACACCAATTCCTTTTCATTAAGCAGACGCCTGATTTCATCTTCTGCAATCTTTTTTTCCGTCACGTCAAGAACATACCCGTAATGAAAAATTTCACCGTTCACCGGATCAGGTCTTTCGCAGAAAGCTAATACTCCATCGAAACTGGAACCGTCTTTTTTCTTATACCGGTTTTCAAAAATTTTCCACATACCCGGTTCTGCACTTACTTCACGCATGAACTTTGACCGGTTATCAGGTTTCTCATATATGATATTCCCAATCGATGATCTGTTTACCAGATCAATAAGCTCGCTTGTAGATTCGTATCCGAGAATTTCTGAAATCGCCGAATTCAGATATACAAACCTGCCGTCAAGTGTTGATTGAAAAATACCGATCGGGAGATTGTCAAAAATACTCCTCATCCGCTCTTCACTTTTAAAAAGAAGAATTTCCGCTTTTTTACGGGAAGTAATATCCTGGCAGAATGCCATAAATCTTTTATCATTTAGTTTAACCGCATTAACTTGCGCCCAGAGTATAGAACCATCTTTTCTTCTAAATAAAATATCTCCGACAGCGCTTCCATCTTTTTCAACCTTTGAAAAATGGTCTTTAGCGATTTCAGCATTCGAAGGATCAACTATATCGCTGATACTCAGTTCTAAAAGTTCATCCTCAGTATAACCAAGACCTTGTGCAGCCGCTGGATTGACCTCTATATATCTTCCATGATTATCAGCAATAAAAATACCCATCGGCGCATTTTCTATGTAAGACCTGAATTTCGCCTCACTTTTCTGCAAAGCCTCGTCTGCGGTTTTATGAAGGGTTATATCTTCGGCTACACCGGCAAATTTTATCAGTTCTCCGGATTGACCGTAAACAGGGTATGCTCTTCCTCCGATCCATTTCATTTCACCATCACCGCAGATTATTCTGAATTCACCGTTATACGCTACTCCATCCTCAAGTAATAATTTTTTTGCAGCAAGAACATCAGGCAGATCCTCGGGATGTACACTTTCAAGAAAAATCCAGGGATCTTTCCAGCGGAGATTTGAATCCAGTTTCCAGATTTCCCGGCATACGGGACTAATATAAATAATGTTTCCGAGCAATGCGTCGCTGAGCCAGAATGCTTCATTTATATTTTCTGCCAGATGTCTGAAATTAGTCTCACTGTCTTTTGTTTTTTTATGAGCTGCAAAAAGTTCAAAAGCCATTTCAATCGATGAGAGCAGGACAAAATCACCGGAATTCTTTACGACAAAGCCGTATCTTGTAATAGACCTTACCTTATCAACAATCTCACGTTCCGAATGTGATGTAAGAAAAACTATCGGAATATCTCTCTGCCTGATAATTAAATCTGCAGCAGTAGGCCCGTCAATACCGCTTCCAAGATCAATATCCATTAAAACCAGATCTATTGTAAAATCATTCAGGGCATGTTTAACAGCGGATTCACCGTCAGGTACAGTTATTACTTCATAATCATTTTTCATCAGCATCGCTGCTTCAGCGAGTGCAGTTATCATGCTGTCTTCAACAGGAAGTATTTTTTTAATTCCTGCTTCTTTCATGAAAAATTATTACCCGTTAGAACAATTGACGTAATCTCCATAAACTGAAGAGAAAAAAATGAAATCGATAATTACAAATAAAAACCAGATAAGATATTCCTCTACGTGTCATATGAATAATGTATTTTCATTTTAAATAATCCGGATAATTATTACAAGAAATATTTAAGATAACCATTTGATCAAAAAGTGAATTCCCTTTATTAAGAAATAAAATCGGGAATATCATCTTAAAATGAGAGCAAATGGAATGTATATAATATGAAGCAGAAAATGAAGTTCTCTTATTCTAATAATTATAAATAGCTTATCAAAAGCATAATATTTAATAACGAAACAATAGAACCTATAATCAACAGGAGTGTAAGAGTAAATTTTCCGTTAGCATATTTTCCCATAACTTTTTTTGATGATGTAAGATATATCTGGAGAAAAATTGTTATTGGAAGCTGTATGCTTAAAAACATCTGCGAAAAAATCAGCCCTTTGAAAGGATCACGGATTAAAAATATAATCAATACGGCCGCGATTATTGTTATAGCCAGGCCTATACGTGAATGTTTATCTTTTATATTATACGGCTCTTTAAATATTCCCGCGAAAATAGATCCCCCCGCCATACCTGCAGTAACACTGGAAGATATTCCCGCGAAAAGAAGGGCCACTGCGAATATTATTGAGGCCATGTTTCCGGCTATCGGGCTCAGCATAGTTTCAGCCTGCTGCAGTTCGGAGACACTTATTTTATTTGTATAAAACGCCGCGGCGGCAAGAATTATTATTGCACTGTTGATTGCCCATCCTACCCCCATTGAAAAAAGCGTATCCATAAATTCAAAATCAAGCTGTTTCTTTATAACCTTCTCATTTTCAAGGTTCCACTGCCGGCTTTGAATTATCTCGGAGTGCAGGAACAGGTTGTGGGGCATCACCACTGCTCCGAGCACGCTCATTATAATCGGCATTGAACCGTAGGGAATGGAAGGCACTACCCATCCATTTACAGCCGCACTCCAGTCAACTTTAACTAACGTCAGCTCATACAGAAAAGATAATCCGATTACTGAAACAAAACCGATGATGAATTTTTCGAGACGTTTATACGAATTTGTGAATAGAAATATCAGCACGAATATCGCAGAAAGAATCGTCCCTGCGAATACCGGTATCCTGAAAAGCATATTAAGCCCTATAGCCGCACCAAGTATTTCCGCAAGAGCGGTTGATACGGCAGCGAACATCGCAGTGATTAGTGTTGTACCGGAAATCCATGACGGAGTATGAAAAGATGCCGCTTCGGAAAGACAAAGCCCGGAGGCTATCCCGAGGTGCGCGACGTTATGCTGCAGAATTACAAGCATAATAGTAGAGAGTGTAACCATCCAGAGCAGAGCGTAGCCGTAATCCGAACCGGCTGCAATGTTAGACGCCCAGTTCCCGGGATCGATAAATCCCACAGTGACCAGAAGTCCCGGACCGATATAACGGAGGAACTTCAATGTCTCAAAGTCAGGGATATAATCTCTTTTAAAATAGTTTTTAATTCTTACTATCATTTTCACTTTAATAACTTCCTGTTCCATATCGTGATCATTCCGTCCTGCCGTGCATACTCCGATAACTCAGCAGATAACTATTATACCGCGATCTTCAAGCTCTTTTATTACATCTCTGTTTTTTATCGGATTATCGAGCATATTTACATAAATCAATTCATTCAGTTTAAGTAGAACGGAAATATCTTCAATACTGTTAAATGAAATATCAAGCTCTTTTAAATTCTGAAGATTTAAAAGACAGTCAATAGATTCGATGTTGTTATCTGACAGGTAGAGAAGTTCCAGCATCCCAAGCCCGGAGAGACGTTCGATTTTATCAATATGATTCCCTGAGAGATTAAGTATTGTGATATTCCTGCAGTGTTCAATTCCTTTAAGGTCAACAATTTCCGAATCAGAAAGATCAAGCTCGCCCTCTATATTATGAAGATCTTCAACGGTTATGCTGTCATCAATTCCGCCGAAAACCATTCTGTTGATTGCTTCGATAAATCCGTACTCATTGGGATTTATATCATCTGCTGTTTCATCATCATATTCATATTTTTTCTCATCATACGAAGCAGCATTTTCACTATGACCGGAATATTCATCGCTGTATGCATAAGTCTCTTCAATATCAATATCGTATTTCTTATTAAATGGAATTGATTTATGTTTATTGAAAATATATATTCTTTTCAGCCGCTGAAGTTCACTGAGCTTATTCTGTTTAAAATTATCTTCGATGCTGCTTAAAATAAAGGCCGTTTTGTCCGGATGGTAATTCTGGATGATAAGCGCAAAGAGACGGCTGATATTCATTCCTGAAGCATCGAGCTCAAGAACATCCGCATAATACAGAAGCGAGTTAATATCTTTTGCTTTATATCTGCTGATCACATCTACGCTTATATCTTTAAGCTTTTTTTCTGTGACGTGTTTCAGCAGATCACTGTATAGATTGTTTATATTTGAATCCATAGTATCAGAATATAAGATTGATGAATTTAAATCTTATTGCTTCTCCTCCATATATTCATTCTGGCTGCTTCCTTAATAAGTCCGTCGCGGAAATCCGGATGAGCAATACTTATCAGTTTTTCCGCCCGCATCCATGTAGGACAGGCTGCGAGTCTTACAGCGCCATACTCGGTTACAATAAAATCCACCGACTGACGAGGTACTGTTACGATTGTTCCTGATTCTAAAACCGGGAGTATTCTCGAATGAACTTTTCCGCTGTTGTCAGTATAAGAAGAAGAAAAACATATAAAACTTCTTCCACGGTATGACTTATGCGCACCCATGACAAAATCAAGCATCCCGCCGTTTCCGGAAACCTGCTGAGCAACACCATCTTTAACAAGACATTCCGCGTTAACCTGTGAATAAAGATCAATCTGCAGTGCGTTATTGATACTTACAAAATTATCGATTTTACCGATCACCTCATCACTGTTAGTATAATCTACAGGGCATGCCATAAGTCCGGGATTGTTATTGATAAAATCATACATATTCTGGCTTCCAAGCGCAAAGGTATACGCGCAGAGGTTATGATCGATATTTTTTTTGCTCCCGTTCATCCGGCCCGTTTCAATCATCTTCACAAAAGCGTCCACAAACATCTCGGTATGCCCGCCCAGATTTTTGAGATCAGATTCAGCTATCATTTCTCCGATCAGGTTAGGCATGGACCCGATACCAAGCTGAATGCAGCATCCGTCACTTATGAAATTCATTATATGCTTCGCTATCTGGCTGTCAACATCGGAATGCGCAGCGGTTGGAACACAGAAAAGTTTCTGGCTGTCCGGCGCTTCCACAATATAATCTATTTTTGATATATGCACCGCGTTCTCAACACCAAGACAGTTTGGCTGATTTTTATTCACTTCAATGATCACTATATCTGCCGTATCTATACAAGCGCAGGTATGAGAACACTGAGGCCCGAAATTAAAATATCCGAATTTGTCCATCGGGCCGGTCTGAATTATTGCCACGACCTTTACAGATTTCGCACTTCCGGGATCAAGAAATTGCGAAGACCTGTATGAACGGGGTTTATTGTGCCTGTGATAAAACGGCGCGCGCTGATAAAGCATAGGTGAATAAAACGGTTCCCCTTTAAATTGAAGTAAACGTGTAAGCTTTGACCAGTGCCAGTCGGTATAAATAAAACTTTTCGGAAAAGTTGAAACTTCAGGGAGAGGCGGAACTGTTACAGCAGAATAAATACTTACTCCTCTTAACTCCGATGCCCGCTTCGCAAGCGCAATATCACACATAACAGGTTTTCCGTTAAATGAACCGTAATCCACAACATCACCGGATGAAACTACTTTCACAGCTTCATCGGCAGTTGTCAGTTTTTCAGAATATAATTTATAATACTCCATCAATTGTTTTCCTTATTAAAATTTTTTTGGATGATCTGCCACTTTCCGGCCGATGACACCTTTCCACATGAATTGGGGAAGAAGTATATAAAGCTTATTTTCAAAACGGGACAGGGAGATACAATCTCCTGCTCCATGTCTCTCACATACTCTCCCGGAGAAAAAGCCGGAGTTGTGGGGATTGTATAACAGTTATTCTGCCTTCGATACTATCTTCGAATTATCCATACTCAACGCGCTGAACACAGATGAATAATCGCCATTGGGGTTCCATGCAACCCATCCTCTTGCACCTGTTCCCTCAACACCTTTTATCTGAAGAGCGACATATTGGTCAAGTTTCACTTTAGCATGCTGTATGTTATATGGAAATGCCTGGATATACGGCTGTATTGCAACATTTTTACCTTCGAGACGTTTAAGCCCTTTGAGAGTTCCCTCCTTTACGGTTTCACCTGGAGCGCTCATTCTCTGACGGTCTCCGGTATAATGACTCGGATACAGCATCGGATATATTACATCCGTATAGGCTGCGAAAACCTCAAGCTTCTGGCCGATTAAATCATTCTGGTTGTATACAATACGTCCGAAGATATCCGCAGAAAGTTTCACTTTCCGCTCATCGGTAATTTTTCTGAAATTTTTCAGCAGGTCTTCAATGATACCATACTTTTTTTTAAGCGAATAAGGAATTCCCCCATCCTGAAAACGGATATAGTCCAGCTGTATCTCATCGAAACCGGAATCGGCGGCGGCTGCTACAAGATCGTATAGCCCTTTCATCTTACTTTCAGATACAGGAAGCTGATTGATCCCGTCCTGAAAACATACAACGCGTGCTGTAGTATATATTTTTTCACTCTTTAAATATTCCAGCACTTTGGTGTTGACCTTAAGTGTTGTACTTCCGAAAGTATGAACATCCATAACCAGCATATTAATGCCAAGCGGTTTACCTTTCGTAATAAGAGATTTTATGAATTCCGTTTTACGGCTCTGAGAATTTGGAATATACAATGCCCGCATAAAAACTTTTGATGTACCATCCTGTTTCTCCTGTGAGACTGCCCTGATCTCCGTTGACTGGCATTGCAATGCAAAAATAAACAGCAGTATGACGAAAACCCGTTTTAAAGTTACATTTTTCTTTTTTATATTTTCCATACCCGGATAAAATTCCTTTAATTTTATTTATTCAGAAGATGAATACCTTAATGTTTAACCACTCTTTTCGTCAAGTATTTCAGGAGTTTTTTATTGGATGAGATATTCATTACATAAGAATGAATTCTTTTTGTCTTTATGCAGAATACAATATGAGTTTATATCAAAATATACAGCAAGGAAACAGGCCTGTAGGTATTAATTTGAAAGCACAAATTCCGCATGAGAAGTGGAAATTCTATACGCATTCGGAATCAGAGTTATGACTGAAACCAATATCCACGGCAGCAGCCTCTCATAATTTTTTAACTATTTTTTTTCTGATGTACCTTTACTCAATGAATAATATTTAATACTGTTTTTTCCGCTTTTCTTAACAGAATACATCAGTTCATCAGCAGTTTTAATAATATCGTCAATATTATAATTGCGCTCACCGGCAGTTACCACACCGATGCTGAATGATACAGGCCAGTGATTTTCCCTGACGACATCCATAAGAATCTTTTTAACTTTATCAATTACTTCGCGGACCTGTTTACTCCCTGTCTCAGGAAGTAATATTGCAAATTCATCACCGCCAAACCGGGCCAGCACATCTGAAGTTCTGAGGTTTTCAATTATAGAGATGGTAACGGTTTTAAGCAGCTCATCGCCAATACCATGTCCTAATGTATCATTAATCATTTTAAAATTATCTATATCAAGAAATGCCAAAGAAAGTGATCTTTTAAAACGTTTAGCACGATAAATCTCATTCTCTGCGAGTATATAAAAATATCTTCGATTGACAGCACCGGTCAAAGGGTCAATGCGGGCAAGATCCTTTTCATGTTCATATAGCTTTCTTATAGTAGATAAAAAATACGAGATCAAAAGATAGTATCCCAATACTACACCAGTGTCCCATATTAGAATTGAAAAATGTTTATCCACATCAGATTTAAAATCAGCGGCAAACCAGACTATTGCACTAATTATAGAAAGTAAAAATGCCGCATTCCGGCCTGAATACCATGCGAGAATTGTTATAGGCAATAAATAAAAAATTGACAGCGATATTTCATAACCCGTTATCAAATCTACATAACCAAGCAGAACTACAAATAATACAGCCGAAAAAAATAACAGCCATCGATGAGTTTGAATAAATGCTGCTAAAATATTCTTTTTGTTATGAAAATAATTTAGAAAAATTGATATCAAATGTTATATCATCCAAATAAAATTTTTTTATATTTAAACTTCACTGAATAACTTTCTTTTCTTCAAGTATTTCAAGAATTCTGTTTATAGCCAAATCCTGCGCTTCAAGATGTTTTATTATAATTTTTATTTCTTCTTCAGATTTTATATCAAGCTGGTAATCATTATGTGACTCAATGCGGTCTTTTTCAGAAATTCTATTCTGGCTCATCATCAGTACAGGTGCAGCATAAGCGGCCTGCAAAGATAAAAAAAGATTAAGAAGGATGAAGGGATATGGATCCCATGGAGTATGGAATAAAACAGAATTTAATACAATCCATGTAGTAATTACACAGGATTGTATAATTATAAATTTCCATGAACCTAAAGTCCGGGCTACTGTATCGGCAACTCGCTGGCCCAGAGTCATTTTCTCTTCGAGAAGATCGTTAACATTCCTTATCGCAGGATGCTGATGCCTGTATGGTTCCGGAAATTTAATTTTAGTGGCCATTTTCAGATATCCTTTGTACTAAATTTTATTAAGATTTCTTTTTCGGATTAATTTTCTTATTACAAATATAATTATAATCAAACCTGCAATTGCAGAAAATACAATCTCTATTTTTTTTAAATCTCCAATAATAATTTCGACTGTATGCCCGAAATAATATCCGAGCAGCCCGATTAATATTGCCCATAGTACAGCACTGATCAGATTCAGAATAAAAAATTTTAAGACCGGAACTCCGGACATACCTATTGCAAATGGAGCAATTGTTCTCAAACCATAAATGAACCGGAATATCAGTATGATAAATATATCATATTTTTTAAGTAACTGCTGAAATCTTTCAATACGCTTCTGTGATTTAATAAATCTCTTTTGAACAAAACCGCTTTTTGTTCTTCCAATAAAATAATAAAGCTGATCACCGGTAAAACTTCCGGAAAAAGCTGCGAAGATTACAAAATATAAATTTAAATATTTCTGATGTGCGAGAAAAGCACCGACAAGAAGAACTGTTTCACCTTCAAAAAAAGTTCCTATTGCAATTATAATATAGCCGTATGCTGCAATAAGATTTTCCATGTTCTGAATTTATCTGTCCAGCGGAATATCATCAAGTGAAATTTCATCTTCAACGGGTTCAATATGAGTGAACACCACTGTATCTCTTAACGCGTTACGGATATCCTTCTCTATATTCTCAGCAATATGATGTGCATCATGGACAGAAAAATTGCCAGGCACAAGTACATGTACCGAGACGAATCTGCGTGAAGCTCCCTGACGGGTAAGGAGAGCATGAAACTGAATTCCCTGTTTACGGTATCCGGATAATACCGATTCAATTGTTTCCTGTTCCTGCGGGGAGAGTGACGCATCCATAAGGCCTTCGACAGAGCGTCTTATTATTTTATACGCAGTACGCAGAATATTCATTGCTACAGCAAAAGCGACAATAGAATCAAGCTTCAGCCATCCGGTCAGTCCGACTGCACCGACTCCCCCTATAACTGCAACTGAAGTCCAGACATCTGTCATCAGATGATGTGAGTCTGCTTCCAGGGTGATCGACCGGTATTTTTTGCCTGCCGAGAGCAGTATACCGGCTACAATAAAATTTATAATAGTCGCAATTACTGATACAAACAAACCTATACCGAGCTTTTCGAGGGGCTGAGGATTTAAAAAACGCTCAACAGCAGTATAGGCAATACATGCTGCAGCGAACATAATAAGTAAGCCCTCCACAAAGCTGGAAAAATACTCTGCTTTACCGTGCCCGAACTCATGATTTTTATCAGGCGGCAGTATTGCAATTCTCAGCATTGCCATTGCCATCAGCGCGGCAAGAAGATTGATGATAGACTCCAGCGCGTCGGAAAGCAGTCCGACAGAACCAGTCATGTACCATGCCCCGGTTTTAAGGATTATGGTTGTCAGTGCAGCTGCAATTGACAGCCATATATAACGTGTGAGAAAACTCCTGTTCACAACAGGCCTTCAGTTTTTTCCGGATCGGGAATACACTCTTCCGGCTCCTGATGAATGTGCACTCTGCATCTGCTGATTTTCTCATGAATAAGCTTTTCAAATTCATGAGAAATTCTATGAGCTTCTTCAAGGGTTGATGAAGGATTTAAATGGACGCAGACTTCGAGGAAAACATCCGCTCCGGCCATACGGGCTTTTATATCATGCACCGAGGTCAATCCGCGGACATTCTCTGCAATTTTTTCCACTACCTCGACATAGTCGGCGGGAGCTCCGTCAAGAAGGACATCAACAGCTTTCTTCCCGAGGATGAAGCATACATATATTACTATTAACGCCACAAAAAGTGCAGCAACAGGGTCAGCATAATAAAATCCGAAATTTGAGCAAACAAGGCCAAGGAGAACAACAGAAGAACTCCAGATATCCGTAGAAAAGTGAATGGCATCCGCCTCAAGCGCCTGGCTGTTATGAATCTTTGCCGCTTTCATCAGGGCCCTGGAGCGGGAAAAATCGACTGCTATCGAAGAGATAACAACAATATAACTCCAGACTGTTACTTCAATTTTAACATTACCTGTCATAAGCCGGTGTACGGCCTCATGGATAATCCAGACACTTGTTATAAGCAGGAGAAAAGTTTCCATCAGGGCCGAAAGATTCTCCACCTTCCCATGCCCGAAGTGATGGTCGGAATCTGCGGGTTTGTCAGATATCCTGACTGAAAAATATGTTATGATTGCCGCGACGAGGTCAAGGCATGAATGAAGAGCCTCAGAGAGAATCCCGAGACTTCCGGTAAGCAAACCTATAAGCAGCTTGGAACCTGTAAGAAAAACAGCCGCCAGAACCGAGAACAGGGCCACCCGTTTTTTTTCATGTACTGCTGAATGATCAAGACTCATAAATTTCACCTGATTCCAAAATTTATTATTCAGCAAAGTCTGAAAATAAAAAAACCCCGCTGAAAGTAAGTCCCACAGGGTTTACACCTGCTGCCGTACCGGCCCGCCCGCATCTCAAAGAATGAAACCGGCTGATCTTAGAAGTAAAGTATGTTTTTAAATAACTCCGTAAATAAAATCAACAATTTTTTCATTTTGTAATAAACCGGATATATAACATCACCACTTCTTGAGACGCCAGAAAAAAAGAAATACTACAACCGAACACATGGCCAGCCCCATGATAAACCAGAAAGCAAGCGGATGGTGCATCATTGGTATCTGAACATTCATTGAAAACGCGCTTACAACAAAGGTAGGAACCATTATAGATATTGTTATAATATTCAGTGTTTTCATAAGGATGTTAAGATTATTACTCACTATTGAAACTCTGGCATCCATAAGTCCGGCAAGAATATTTGAATAAATTTCGGCCTGCTTATAACACTGGTTATTCTCAATAATAATATCATCAATAGTTTCTATGCTGTCTTCAGAAAACCCTATTTTTGCCGCATTCTGCCTTAATCTGCTTATGACAAGACTGTTCGAGTTAATAGCATTTAGGTAATAAACAAGACTTTTTTCAAGAGTAAAAAGATTTATAAGATATTCATTCTTCATTGAAGTATTGATTTTCTGTTCAAGCGAGTCTGATACCATGTTGATTACTTTCAGGTGGTTCAGGTAATGGAAAATAGTCCCGTATACAATTTTAAGGACTACTTCCTCAAGCGAGAGGACTTTATTAAATATTTTACCTTCGAAGAGCTGAATATCTTCGGAGATAACTATTATCAGTTTTGATTTAAACCAGAAAAGCCCGAAGGATGAAACCGAGAACAGGAACTGTTCTACTCCGGAATAGTTTTTCGGCCTTTTGACAATCATTGCAATATGTTCGGGTTCGAACTCAACCCTGGCTAATTCATCAGGGTCAAGAGCCGAGTTAAGAGTATGCTCATCAATTTCATGCTTTTCCTGAAGAATCTTTCTGTTATTTTCATCTGGATTTATATAAATAATTATATTACCGGAGTCATCAGAGCTGCGTGTGATTTTTGAATCCCTGATTTCATAAGTTCTTATCATACACCCTCCAGTTAACGGGCTCTTAATTCGATCATGTCTATGATGTAATTTATTAATAAAATAAATCTTAAAACAGGAATATTCCCATTACTCTATTTGGCAAATCATTTTCTTTAACGTAATTTAAATCAGAAAAAATACCGGAAGAAATCAAAAAATTAAAATTCTAAATCAGCTGATAATAAAGCTTCTCATGGATATAGTCCCGTGATGGATCGACTCATGAATAAACTCAAGACGCTCCCCTTCTTTTTTAAGAGCTGCAGCGTAAAGCATAGGAATATAATGCTCGTCAGTAGGAACCGCATATTTCGCAATTTTACCCCATTTTTCATATTCAATAAGTTCAGTGTGATTATCTTCAAGGAGGCATTTCCCGGCGCGCTTATCAAATTCAACAGCCCAGTCCTGCGGTTCAACACCTTCGTAATAGTCCATTACAGACAGGTTATGAACAATGTTTCCGCTCCCCATAATAAGAATGCCTTTATCTCTCAATCCCGACAATGCCTTGCCGATTTTATAATGATCCGCCGGATGTACATTCATATCGAGACTCAGCTCAAGTACCGGGATATTTTCATCAGGAAGTATATGCCTTAAAACAGCCCATGCCGCGTGATCAATTCCCCTGTCTTCATCAGGAGTAATGGCTGCACCTTTAACAGATTCTGACACCATGGCAGCGATCTCCGGCGAACCCGGAGGCTGATATTTGATAGTGTATAGTTCGTCCGGAAAGCCGTAAAAATCATATATCTGATCAGGCTTATCACCTGAAGTAATTCTTGTCCCCCTTGTCAGCCAGTGAGCTGAAATTACCAGCACTGCTGCGGGCTCGGGCAGTCTTACAGAAAGCTTCTTTATATCAGCTGTATAGTCATTGTTATGGATGGCATTCATCGGTGAACCATGCCCGATAAACAATACCGGCATTGTCAAATTACCCATAAAGATTAAACCTCCTTACGGTTTATAATAATCTAATATAACTCATGCTGTTTAGTATTTCAACCTTGAATTTCACTTATAAGTAAAAAATTAACTTTACAGAATTCAGGTATTGTATATAATGTTACATATAAAATTCTTCCCCCCGGAACTAGTCATGAAAGGTTTACCCGTTATGAAAAAAATACTTCTTATAAATCCTCCATACCCTTTTGAAGAACATCCATCTCCGCCATTCGGACTGATGTCGCTTGCAGCCTACCTTATTCAAGAAGGCTGCGAAGTCAGAATAGAAGATTATATAATCGAGCACTGTTCTATAGACAGGTATAAATCCATTATTGATGAGTTCAAACCAGACATTGTCGGTGCCACTGCCGTCTCAATGACGGTAAAAAAATCTCTGTCCATCCTGAAAGATTACAAAATGATTGCACCCGGAATCATCACTGTTATGGGTGGAGCTCATGTGACCTTTGATGCCGCAGGTATATTAAACTCAGGAGTTGTCGATTTTATTGTTCGGGGTGAAGGAGAGATTACTTTTACTGAACTCTTAAAGACTTTATATGAAAGAAAAAACATTGCTGCAGTCAACGGGATATCATATATTTCCGAAGGAAAAGTTCATCATACACCGGATAGAGATCTTATAGCAGATATTAATATTCTGCCTTATCCCGCAAGACATCTTGCGGCTCTTTCAAAGTATAAGGCAATGGATCTGCCTGTTAATATGATAACTTCAAGAGGATGCCCGCACAGCTGCATATTCTGCCTGGGTAGAAAAATGGTCGGAAAAAAGCTGAGATACTATGATACTGAAAGGGTTATCGATGAGTTTGAGATGCTTTCACGAATGGGTTTCAGCCAGATTAATATATCGGACGACCTCTTCACTTCAAATAAAAAAAGATGCATCGCAATCTGTAACGGAATTATTTCCAGGGGAATCAATCAGGCGTGGACCGCATTTGCACGAGTAGATACAATCCCGGAAGATCTGCTTTATAAACTTAAAGAAGCTGGCTGTACAACTCTCTGCTTCGGAATTGAAAGCGGAAACCAGCAGATACTGGACATAGTAAAGAAAAAAACCACACTTGAGAAATGCCGCACAGCGGCAGACATGTGCAGAAAAGCCGGGATTACGCCGCTCGCATCATATATATTAGGCCTCCCCGGCGAAACTGAAGAAACTATAATGAACACGCTGCGGTTTGCACGTGACATTAACATGGAATTCGGGATACATATCCTCGCGCCGTTCCCCGGGACTGAGGTAAGAGAAAAATCTGAAGAATATGGAATAAGTATACTTACTGACGACTGGGATCTTTATGATGCCAACAGATCTGTATGCAGCACAAATGGAATCTCACCCGGCAGTATAGATAAAATCGTGAATGACTTCTATGAATCTTTGAAAAATTACATGAAAGATGCAGCCTTAAAAAAAGAAAGGGGTGAAACCATTTCTGAAAAAGACGATGCCCTGCTGAGGAAAGCTGAACTTTACAACTTCAATATGGAACTGGTACAAAATAAAATCATAGAAAACTTCAGCGGGGCTGAATCGGCAAACCGTGAAGATTTAATTAATAATCTATCTTCTTTTATAGAGGAAAAAACCGGACGGGATTCCGGATTTGTAACAAAAGAAATCGACCGGCTGATGAAAAAAAAATGTATTGAAGTAATCCGCAAAGATTCAGGTTTTGCAATATGCTGGGTATAAAGAACAGGCCCGGTTTGTCATCCTCCGTCTGAGACTCTGATGATATTCCATAAACCTTCATTTTCCATAC
>Ga0116170_10002372_pt1 | contig 18219 bp, 10 predicted proteins | sample AD_JPNHW1_MetaG_FD_89797 | JGI IMG/M metagenome (GOLD analysis project Ga0116170, IMG submission 89797) | Active sludge microbial communities of municipal wastewater-treating anaerobic digesters from Japan - AD_JPNHW1_MetaG | ecosystem: Engineered > Bioreactor > Anaerobic > Digestate | place...
CCTCGAGCTCCTGGCGCACCGCGACGATCTTCTCGTCGGCCTGGGACTTGGCGATCTTGATGCGGCGGTCCGCGTCGGACTCGGCCTGGTTGGCGGTCGCCTTGAGGCGCGACTCCTCGATCTCGACCTGCCTCCGCTTCTGCGCGAGGGTCTGCTGGGCGAGGTTGGCGATGTAGTTGGAGGTGTCCCAGATCTTCTGGAGGGAGACCGACACGACCTTCATGCCGAAGGAGCGGAGGTCCGAGTTGATGTCCTCGAGGAGCTCGGCGCGGAAGTGGGCGCGCTCGCCCACGTTGCCCGCTTCCGTCGGGGCGGCGGCGCCGGAGGCGGCGGCACCGGGCGCGGCCACCGGGAGGTTCTGCGGGTTGTCGTCGTCGGAATCCTCCATGCCGATGGCCTGGAGGGGCGTGGCCTTGTTCAGGGCCCCGCGGAAGTTGCCGACGAGGGTCTGCTGGATCTGGTCGTGGATCTGGGCCGAGTCCTTGCCCATGAGGCGCTCGACGGCGCTGTAGAGCATGGCCTCGTCGTCGTCGTCGATGCAGACGCAGGCCGTCGCGTCGGCGCCGACCGTGATGCCGTTGGCCGAATTGACGCCCTCGACCCGGACGTTGACGGGGAAGACCCCGAGGTCGAGGGAGCCGATGGACTGGAAATAGGGGATGGCGAGGGTGCGCCCCCGCTCCACCGTGAAGCCGAAGGACTTGCCGCCGCGGACGGCCCTGCGGCCGGTCACGACGAGGAGCCTGTCGGGAGGGGCGACCTTGATAGTCGCCTTGAGGATACCGAGGAGGGCGAAGAAGGCGGCCACTCCGAGTATGCCGCCCACTATGCCCCCGATCGACGAGAGGAAGTCCACGCGATGCCTCCTTTGCCTTTTTCCGGTCAGCGGACGAGGTGCTCCTCGTCCGCGTTCTCGACCATGTAGACGTCGTCCTGGTAATCGATGATGCGCACGCGGGCGCCGCGCTCGTAGGCGGTATCGCCCGAGGTAGCGCGGACATAGACCTCGGCCTGGGCCCCGAACTTGCGGACCATGGCGCGGCCCACGAGCCCCGGCGCGACGGGCACGGTTATGGTCGCTTCCTCGAGGAGGAAGTCCTCGGCCTTGAAGCTCGAGTCGAGGTCGCGGCGGAGGAATTTCCTGAGGACGCGGGCCAGGACGGCTATGGCCACGCCCGTGGCGGCCGCCCAGAGGACGCTGATGGCGGGCGGGATCTTCGTGGCGAGGGCGACGAGGCCGGTCGGGCCCGCGCCGAGGGAGAAGTAGACGCCCATCCTGAGGGCGCCGATGAAGCGGGCGACGGAAGAGCTCTTCCTGAGTCCCGCCTGCTCGGCCCGCGCGAGGCCGAGGACAGAGCCTTCCTCCCCGCGGCCTCCATGGCCGTGGGCCTCGTGCCCGCCCTGGGCGTCATGGCCGCCCTGCCCGGCCTCATGCCCTGCGGCCTCGTGGCCGATGGCCTCGTGGCCGCCGACGTCGTGGGCTGCGTCATGGCCGATGGCGTCATGGCCTCCATGACCGTCATGGTCGCCGTGGCCGGAATCGTCCTGGCCCGCGTGGTCGAGGGCGCCAAAGAGGTCCACGACCGTGACGCCGACGCCAAAGACGGCGAGGGCGATGTAGATAGCCTGGAGGGTAATCATGATCGAGTCTGAGTATAGCGCCACTCCGGCCCGTATACCATGCGAATCGGACAACGCCCGGATGCCTCCTGCCGCAGCTTACGCTGGCTTTCCGGCCCGGCCGGGTATACGATGGCGGGCGGTGGAACAACCCGGAGGGAAAGCAATGAACGATATGCGCGACACTGCTGTCCAGGGCGCCCCGGCGGCTGAACGCCCGGTCAGGCTCAGGAACGTCATCGGCTTCGGCATCGGCGACATCTACGGCGGCGGGGCCTTCCTCATCGTCGGGATGCTCTTCATGTTCTTCCTCACCGAGGTCGTGGGCATGAAGCCCGCCCTGGCCGGCATCATGTTCGGCGTGGGCAAGATCTGGGACGGGATATCCGATCCCATCATGGGCTTCCTCTCCGACCACACGAAGTCGAAGCGCGGCCGGCGCAGGGTCTACTTCCTCTGGGGCATCGTCCCCATAGCCCTGACCTTCGCCCTCCTCTGGGTTCCCATCAGGAGCGACAGCCAGGCCCTCCTCTTCGCCTACTACCTCCTCGCCTACATCCTCCTCGACGCGGCCCTCACCATGGTCATGACGCCCTACTCCGCCCTCCCCGCGGAGATGAGCTCGGACTTCAAGACCCGCAACCGCCTCTCGACCTCGCGCCTCCTCTTCTCGGGCCTCTCGTCGCTCATCGCGGCAGTCGTGCCCAAGATGATCATCGACGCCTTCCCCTCTGACCCGGGACGCGGCCACCTCGCCATGGGCATCGCCTTCGGCATCTTTTTCGCCCTGCCCTGGGTCTTCGTCTACCTCAGCACCTGGGAGAACGAGACCCGCAGGGTCGAGGAAGAAGAGGTCAACATCTTCAGGGACTTTGCGACCATCTTCCGGAACAAGACCTTCAGGGTGCAGTTCTTCATGTACGTCCTCGCCTACACGGCCATGGATGTCCTCATGGCCCTCTTCACCTACTACCTCACCTACTACCTCGGCCGCCCCAAGCTCTACTCCGTCGCGATGGGCAGCCTCATGGTGGTCCAGATAGCGATGATGCCCCTCTACACGATGCTTGCAAACCGCAAGGGAAAGGCCCTGGCCTACCGCATCGGCCTCGCCATCTGGGCCCTGGCCATGGGCTGCACGGCCCTCCTCAGGCCGGATGCGTCCGTCGTCAACATCGTCCTCGTCTGCGCCTTCATGGGCATGGGCACCTCGGCGGGAGTCCTCATCCCCTACATGATCCTCCCCTACGTGATCGACGTGGACGAGCTCATGACGGGCCGGCAGCGCTCCGGCGTCTACGCGGGCGCCATGACCCTCCTCCGCAAGATCGTCCAGGGCCTCATCGCCCTTCCCGCCATCGGCTTCATGCTCGAGGCCATCGGCTTCGTCTCGAACCAGGCCCAGAGCCCGTCGACCCTCTCCAGGTTCTTCGTCTTCTTCATAACGGTGCCCGCCGTCCTCCTCGTCCTGGGCATCGTGGCCTCGCTCTGGTTCCGCATAACGCCCAAGACCCATGCCGTCCTCGAGGCCGAGCTCGTCCGCCTCCGCGCCGGCGGCTCTCCTGCCGCGGTGACGCCCGAGACCAGGGCGGTATGCGAGCTCCTCACTGGCCACCCCTACGAGTCCTGCGTCCTGGCGGACGGCGCTCTGGCGAACGGCACACGGGCGCACGGCGGCAACTGACATGAGACCCACGGCGGAACTCCAGCGGGCACTCGAACTCGCCGACCTCACCGCGGGGCGGGCCGATCCCGCCCGCCTCCGCTGGTCCTGGGGCGACGCCCTCTACCTCTGGTCCCTCTCCGAGCTCGACGCCTTCCTCGGAGAGGAACGGTACCTCGGCCTCTGCAGGGCTTACTGCGACAGGTTCGCGGCCCTGCGCCCGGCCATCGACCAGAGCGACACCTGCGCTCCCGGCCTCGTCGCCCACGCCGTCTGGAAGCGGACGGGGGACCCAGGCGCCCTCGGCCTCGTCGAGGACGTTGGGCGCTATATGCTCACCGAGCCCCGCGTCGTGGGCGACGCGCCCAACCACCTCGGACACTCCCTCGAGGGTCGCTTCTACCCGACATCGGTATGGGTCGACTCCCTCATGATGTTCGGCCTCTTCGCGCTGCGCCGCGGCAAGGACGAGGGCCAGGGAGCCCTCTTCGAGCTCGGCGCCCGTCAGCCGAGGCTCTACGCGTCGCTGCTCCAGGACTCAGGCACCGGCCTCTTCCGCCACAGCTGGTGGGTCCGCAGGGGCGGGCCGCAACCGCGCAGGCCCGTGTTCTGGGGCAGAGGCAACGGCTGGGTCATGGCCTCGCTTCCCATGATCCTCGCCGGTCTGCCCGCCGATCACCCGGAGGCCGCGACCATCCAGGGTATCCTGTGCCGCCTGGCCGAAGCCTTGCTCCCCCTCCAGCGTCCCGACGGCTTCTGGACCACCCTCCTCGAACCCGGTAGCCGGAGCTACCGCGAATCCTCGGCCACGGCCCTCATCGCCGCGGGCTTCCTCAGGGCCTCGCGCGAGGGCTGGCTCGAACCGCGTTATGCGGAAGCGGGCCTCAAGGCCTGGGACGCCCTCGTGGACAACCTCGGCGAACCCGACTCGCCGCCCGCCATGAACGAGATCTCCCTGCCGACCATCCCCCTCCATATCCTCCCGAGGCTCGGCTACCTCGCCGTGCCAAAGGGCCGCGACGTAAGCTACGGCCTCGCCGCCCTCTTCCTCGCCGCCATCGAGGCCGAAAAGACGAGGGCCGGCCGCATCTCCTCCGTCTACAACACCCGGGACTTCTCCCTCCACATCGGGTCCCCCGCCCCGGAAGGTTATCCGACCGCGGGTCCCGACGATCCCTTTGTCGAGGAAGCGCCGGACTGGAAGGGCGCCGCGGATTACGAGACGGCCTTCGAACACCGCCGATCGGCCTTCCTCGCCTTCTGCCGCGCCTCGCCCGCGCCAGCCAACCTCAAGGCACCCTTCTTCGAGCTGCCCCGCGCCCTCGCGGGCCTTCCCGTCCACGAGGGCGTCCTCGATGCGGGCCTCGACTACATCGAGGCGAGGCGCGATTGCGCGGACTTCATAGCCCACGGCTACATCCGCCTCCTCCTAACGCCCGGGCTGGCCGCAGGCGTGCCCCTCCGCCTGCGCGAGCGCGCAAAGGTTGTCCTCCTCGGCTTCAAGTACTGGCCCGGCGAACCCGGCATCGATTCGCTCTGCACCTGGACCGAGAACCACCAGCTCCTCTACGCCTCGGCAGCCTTCATCCTCGGACGGGCCTGGCCCGACGAGGTCTTCACGAACTCGGGAATGACGGGCCGCGAGCTCGCCGCCTCGGCCCTGCCCCGGATACGGCGCTGGCTCGAACTCCGTTTCCGTACGGGCTTCTCCGAGTGGCTCTCGAACGTCTACTACGACGAGGACCTCACCGCCCTCCTCAGCCTCGTCGACTTCGCGGCGGCCGGCGCTGCCGCCGGTGACGACATCGGCCAGGACGTCGCGGTTCGCGCGCGCTCCGTGGCCGACCTCGTCTTCCTCGACCTCGCCCTCCATTCCTGCCGGGGCGTCTTCGGCCCGAGCCACGGCCGGAGCTACGAGGCCCAGAAGAAGGACGCCCGCCTTGAAGCGATGAGCGACACCATGAAGCTCGCCTTCGGCTTCGGGCGCTGGGCCCGCAACGACAACATGTCCTCCGTCGCCCTCGCCCTGGGGCGCTATCGTCTGCCGCCGGCCATCGCAGCCATCGCGAGCGCTGACGCCCTGGGCGGCGCCCCTCCTGACGGCGCCAGCGCCGGCGGCGCCGAGATCCGCAGCCGCATGGGCCTGAGGATCGACGAGGCGAAACGCTGGGGCCTCGGCTTCAGGGATACCGAGGACGGCATGGTCTTCCTCGGCCTCGAGGCCTACAACAACAGGAGGACCATCAACCTCACCTTCCGCCTCTTCGACGAATTCCGGTGGTGGGACAACTCCTACTTCCTCCCCTTCAGGCGTCACCGGGGCATCATCCGCGCGGCACGCCGCCTCGGCCTCCTTCCCCTCGTGGCCCGCGCCCTCGAGCGCGACATCGACCGCAATACGAGGGAGGAGGTCGACCTCTACACCTTCCGCACCGCGGACTATTCCCTCTCCGCGGCCCAGGACTGGCACTACCGCCGCGGCGGCGACCAGCAGGCCCTCTGGCAGGCGACCCTCGGCCCCGGGGCGGTCTGCTTCACCACCCATCCCGGCTGCAAGGGCGGTTTCTCGCCCGGCTACTGGACGGGCTCGGGCAGCCTCCCCCGGGTGGCCCAGTACCGCAACCTTCTCTTCGCGTTGTACGACATCGATACGAGGCCCGGCCTCTACAGGACGGAGCGCCTCCTCTTCAGCCATGCCTGGCTCCCCGAGGAGGCCTTCGACGAGACCGCCGAGGAGGGCGGCTGGATCTTCGCGCGGAGGGGACGGGCCTACCTTGCCCTCCGTGCGGACCGGCCCGTCACCTGGCGCAGCGAGGACGGAGGCCCGGGTCCGCGCAACGAGGTCGTGGCCGAGGGGCGCCAGAGCGCCTGGATCTGCAGGCTGGGCCGCGAGGCCGAGGACGGCTCCTTCGCCGCCTTCCGCTCGGGCCTGGCCGGCTCACGGCTCTCCTTCGGCGTTGCCGCCGGCGGCCTCATCCGCTTCGAGGACCCGGCCCTGGGCCTCGCGGAGTTCGGCGCCACCGGCCCCCTCGTCGTGGCCGGCCGCGAGATCCCCCTCCACGGCTACCCGCGTTACGACTCTCCCTGGGCCAAGGCGCCCTTCCCAGCCGAGGCCGTAGAGATCGCCTGTCTCGGCGAGCACCTGACACTGACCAAGGAGGGAATGCGGACATAGGCGATCAGCCTGGATGAACAGGTAGAATGCCCATAGCATAGGTGAGTTTTCGCTCTCCTCCCCTTCCCTTCTCTGTGTCTCTGTGTCTCTGTGTCTCTGTGTCTCTGTGTCTCTGTGTGCCTATACCTCTGTGCCTCTGTGCCTCTGTGCCTCTGTGTGTCTTTATCTCTTTACCTCTGTGCCTCTGTGTGCCCTCGTTTCCTTTCGGAACGGCCTCCGCCCTCAAGTTCGGCCCGCCACCTCCGATACTCGAACAGGGGAGCATCACGCTCTCCCTGAGGCTTCATGGTCGAGTCTGCTTCCGCGCCGGAGGAGAGGGCATGCTGAGGACAACGCTTTACCGTAGGGTCATCCTCATCGCGCTCTCCGCCGCAGCCATTGTCGCCATCGGCATCGGCTTCTTCGCCGCCTCCTTCTATCGCTCGAGCATCGAGGAGGAGAAGAACTCGGCCTTCGAGGACATCCAGAGCCGCCTCGACCTCGCCATGACCATGCTGGATGCTCCCGAGGTCGGGATGCTGCGCACCGGCCGTGAAGCCCTCCTCGGCCTCGCGCGCGATTACGGCGATTGCGCGGAACTGGCCACCTGGTCCCAGGAAAGGCTCAAGGCCAAGGCAACGGAACTCGGCGTCGACGACATCTATATCATCGACAACCGGCATATCATCGTAGCGACCTCCTTCACGGTAGACCTCGGCCTCAACTTCTCGAAATTCGACAAGGTCTTTGTCGCCTTCCTTGACGAGGTGAAGGGCAAGGGAAAGGTCTACGACCAGTCCTTCTCGATAGCGACTCGCACGGGCGATTTCAAGACCTTCCAGTATCTCAGCCTCGCAGGTTCCAACTACATTATCGAGGTATCGTCGAATATCGAGCGCAACTTCGCGGCCGCGCATTCGGGCCTTGCCTACAGCGGCTTCATGGACCTCCTCTTCCGTCCCTTCTTCAACCGCAGGGAGGGACGGATGATCCGGAATCTCGACGTCATCTTCCAGGACGGGGGCTCCTACTGGTCGCTTGTCAGGCCCGGGGAGAAAAGGCATCTCGATCCCGCCCTCATCGAGAAGGCTGTCCACTATGGCGAAGGCGTGGGCAGATCGGGCAACCTCGCCTACTGCTATCGCCCGGCCGATTACGGCAACCAGGGCGGCAACTATAAATCGCCTGTCTTGGCCGAAGTAGTGGTGGACTATTCCTCCCTCCAGAGCTTCGGCCTCCTCTCCTTCTTCATCTCCCTCGCGGCCTGCGCCGCAGCGGGCATCCTCTCCCTAGCCGCGGCCCGGAGTTTCTTCGACCGCTCGATAGTCGCGCGCGTGGAATCCCTCCAGATCGCCATGGACAAGGTAGCAGGCGGAGAACGCGGCGCGTCCTTCGACATCGGGGGCGATGACGAGCTCGCGGCCATCGGCAAGGGCATCGAAGCGATGCTCGCCGAGGTCCGCGCCACCGAGGAGAGCCTCAGGAACGCGCGGACCGCGGAGGCCCTCGGCCTCATGGCGGGAGGCCTGGCCCACGACATCAATAACCTCCTCACGGGAGCCGTCGGTGCAGCCTCCCTCCTCAGGAACAGGCTCGAGGAAGAGGGCAGCGTTCCGCCCGAGGAGATACGTTCCTCGCTCAAGCTCATCGAGAGCACGGGCGAAAAGGGCGAGATCCTCGTCCGGGACCTCCTCGCCCTGGCCAGGACCGACAAGACCGTACATGTTCCCGTCGACCTCAAGGCCCTCGCGTCCGAGACAGCGGAGCTCCTGAAAGCCTCGAAGCCGGCCTCGGTGACAGTGGAACTCGAGCTGCCCGAAGGAGAGGCCAAAGTCATGGGCGCCGTGGAGGACCTCCGTCGGGTCCTCTTGAACCTCTGCAGGAACGGCATACAGGCCATGACTGACATGTGCCCCCCCGAAGTCCGCAGGGGCGGCAGGCTCGGCATCAGGCTGGCAGGCCTCGAGCCCGACGGGCCGGAAGGCGGCAAGGCAGCGCGAGGCCAGGCTTGGTGGACCATCACGATAAGCGACGAAGGCGTCGGAATCCCGCCCGAGGTCCAGCAGAAGCTCTTCACGCCCTTCTTCACGACCAAGCCGAGGCGGGGCAGGAGCGGCCTCGGCCTCTCGGCTTCCAAGGCCATCATGGAGGCCCATGGCGGTCGCATCGAGATCGCCCCGGGAAAAGACAAGGGCACGGTCTTTACCATGGTCCTTCCCGCCCTGGGCGCCCAGGTCCCGGTGCAGGCGCCTCCTCCCTCCTCTTGCGGAGCCTGACCTCCTCCGCATACCCTTCTCCCCATGGAACTCGACTCAGGGCGCGACTGGCGCCTCTTCCTTGCATCGCACAACGCGCCGCAGGGCTTTGTCCCTGCCGCTGGACTGGCAGCCCTCGTGGCGGCCCCGGATTCTGCCAGGAGCCCGGCGGAATTCGCGGCGGCCGAACTCTCTGCCGGCCTCGCCTTCCTTGGCCTCCCCGTCCTTCCCGGCACGGGCGAGGAGAAGGAGGATCATGCCGCCATCATCCTCGACCATGGCGAAGCGCCTTCGCGCGGACCGGACCGCAGGCGGGGCTTCGTCTGGCGGGCCTCGGCCTCGCGTATCGAGGTCCACGGCGAGTCGGAGGCGGGCCTCCTCGCGGGCGTCCATGATCTCCTCGCGGCCGCTGGTTTGCGGTGGGCCGCCCCTTCTGCGCCGGCCACCTGGGTGGCGCCGGCTACTCGCGTGACGGCGGACTCGGGCCGCCCCATCGAGCTTGCCGCCGCCCGGGGCTCGGGCGGCACGGGGCCGGGGGCTGTCCTCATCCTCGGCCACGGCTCCTACCTCGGCGCTGCGCCCGGCTACCTCCTCTGGGCAGCACGCAACGGCTACTCGGGCGTCTTCTTCCACACGACGGACAAGGCCCTGGCCTACGGAGCCTCTCCCCTCGCCCTCTACGAGGCCATGAGACCCGAGCTTGCGGCCCAGGCCCACCGCCTCGGCCTCGAGATCGAGGAGGGCGGCCACTACCTTTCCTCCCTCCTCCCCCGCGCCCTCTTCCGGAAGGAACCGGAGCTCTTCCGGATGCGCGATGGCGAGCGCAGGGCGGACAGCAACTTCTGCCCTTCGAACCCGCGCAGCCTCGAGCTCGTCAAAACCGTTTTCCGCGACAGGGTCAGGGCGCAGCCCGAGGTCGACGTCTTCCACGTCTGGCCCGACGACCTCCCTGGCGGAGGCTGGTGCTCCTGCCCGGCCTGCTCGGGCCTCTCGCCCGCGGCCCAGTCCCTCCGCGCCAGCCTCGCCCTCGCCAAGGTCCTTGCGGAGGAAAGACCCGATGCGAGGCTCTCCTTCCTCGCCTACCACGACACGGAGGAACTCGAGGCCGCCCTGCGGGGACAGAGCCTGCCTTCCAACCTCGAACTCCTCTGGGCGCCCCGGAAGCGCTCCTGGGCCAAGGGCTACGGCGACGACGCTTGTGCCCTCAACAAGGCCTCGGCCGGGCGCTTCGAGTCAGCCAAGGCCGCCTTCACGGCAGCCGGCGGCAGGACCGCGACCGTCTTCGAGTACTGGGAAGACGCCATCCTCTTCAAGCTCGCCGTGCCTCCCCTCTCCGAGGTGATGAAAGGCGACCTCGCCTTCTACGGGAAGGACGTGGAGCGGATCGGCATCCTCCTCACGGGCGACCGCCTCCCCCTCGCCCCGAGGCCCAACCTCTGGCTCCTCCCGCGCCTCCTTGCTGCCGAGGGCCGGCGTTCTGCAGACGATCTCATGGCCGAGTGGTGCGCCGCGGCCTACGGCCCGGCTGCACCCGCCATGACCCGATACTGGAAGGCCCTCGAGGCTGCCTGGGCCATCGACCTCGACCTCGAGCCCGGGGACACCGACCTCTTCATCCCCTCGCCCCTGACCCGGGCCGCGACCGAACCTCCGGCCGACTGGGGAGATCCCTGGACGGCCAGCCTCGAGAGGCTTGCCGGGAAACGCTCGGCCTGCGAGTCCCTCTTCTCCCATCTCCGCGAAGCCGAAGCAGCCCTAGATGAGGCGCGGAGCCTTGCCGATGCCGAAGATGCCGCACCAGGCCCGGCCGCCGACTGGCTCGGCGCGGTCGAGGCCGAGGCCAGGGAATACGCCATCGCCGAGGGCATCCTCGAACTCGACTGCGCCCGCCTTTCGGCCTACCACGAGGCTGCGGCCGGACAGGACAGGGCCGCGGCCGACATAGCCCTCATCGCCCGCGCGGTGCTCGCGGGGGTGAAGAAAGCCCGGAAGGCCGTCCCCGACCCGAGGGCCCGGCGCGAGGGCGACTTCCTCCTCACCCTCTTCTACGACCTCAGGCTCTCGAAGATCATGCGGAAGGCCAGACGCCAGCCAGGTCGCTTCCTGGGGGAAAAGGCCGCCCTCCTCGGCCTGGCCATTAAAGCGGCCAGGGTCACGGGAGTCTGGGAAAAGCGACGACAAGGCTAGGGCCAAGGCCCGGGACAGCCGGCCCTCCGGTTGCAGCTCCGCAGTCAAAGGATTAGGGTAGAGGCAATGAGCGATACCAGTGCGCTTGGGAAAAAAGTATTCTTCCTGTATCCCCCTCCCGTCCTCAATGAGGTAGTCGAGGATCTCGCGAAGAAGGAATTCGAGGTCTACCTCGTCAGGAACCATGTCCGGCTCACCCGCCTCCTCGCGGACGAGCCCGAGGCCATCGTCTTCATCAACATCGACGACGGCATGGACGAACCCGCCTGGGAAGCCTTTATCCGGGCCCTCAAGTCGGACGAAAAGACGAAGACCGTGGGCATCGGCATCCTCTCCCTCAACGAGGACAAGGCCCTCATGGAGAAGTACCTCATGGACATCCAGGTGCCCTGCGGCTTCGTCGTCGTGAAGATCGGCACGGCCAAGACCATCGAGATCCTCACCAAGACCCTGGACGCCAACGAGGCCAGGGGACGGAGGCGCTTTGTCCGCGCCACCTGCCAGCCCGGCGCCGCCCTCTGCGCCCTCGAGATAGACGGCAGGTCGGTACAGGGCAGCCTGAGCGACCTCTCGTCCGCGGGCATGGCCGTCTCCTTCGAGGGGAACACCTCCCTCAAGCCGGGCACTGTACTGCGGGGCATAACCCTCAACGTGAGAGGATCGCGCCTTGCCCTGAACGGCTTCGTGGCCGCGAAACGCGGCGAAGGCGGCTCGCCGGTCTACGTCGTCATGTTCGATCCCTCGTCCATCGACGATGCGCGGCGCGACAAGCTGCGCAGCATGGTCTCGAAGCTCAACCAGTCCTCCATGGACAAGCTCCTCGACAGCATCCCCGCCTAGTCCTTCGCGCGGCTCGCGTTTCAGGTCCGGGCGCCGGCCTCGCCGACGTAGCGCGGCAGGTAGACGAGGAACTCGCTGCCCTTGCCGGGCGTCGACTCCACCTCCACGAAGCCTCCGTGGCTCTTGGCCATGATGTAGACCATCGAGAGACCGAGGCCATGGGCCGCGCCGTCCTGCTTCGTCGAGAAGAAGGGATCGAAGAGGCGCGGAAGGTCTTCCTTCCGGATGCCCACGCCCTCGTCCCGCACGGAGATCACCCAATAGCCCTGTTCGGCGCCGGGCTCGCAGGCAGCTGCGGGCCCGAGCGAGCCGCCGCCTGCTTCGCCGCCCGCAGGCCTGACGGAGACATGGACGGTTCCACCGCGAAGATCCTTGACATCCCGCATCGTGGTCATGGACTCGATGGCGTTCTCGAGGATGTTGCGGAGGGCGAGGGAGAGCTCTTCCTCCTCGGCCAGGACCATGGCCTCGGGCGGCAGGGTTTCGAGCTCGATGCGGACCGAGGGGTCAAGAAGGCGCTCGGTGGAAGCCAGGGTCCGCCGCAGGGCCTCGGCGAGCATGGCAGGCTTCCGGTCGACGGGCGCCTTGTGCGCAAGCGCAAGGAGCTGCTTGAGCAGCGCTCCGCCCCGCGCGGTCGTCGCGTCGATCCGGTCCAGGGCGGCGACGAGTTCGGCCTCGTTCGACGGCGTCGAGCCCCCGACACCGAGGCGGAGTACCGAGATGGTGCCCTTGATGCCCATGATCATGTTGTTGAAGCTGTGGGCGAGACCCGCGGCAAGATCGCCCATCGCTTCCATCTTCTCCGCCTGCTCGAGGCGCTTGCGCTCTTCCCGCGCCGCGAGCTCCGCCTTGCGCTCCTCCGTCACATCGCGGACTATGGCGGCAAGGCAGTTCCTTCCGCCCGAGAGGGCTATGACGAAGGGCAGGGACTGGAGCCAGCGCTCATCGCCCTGCCGGTTCCGTATCGGATTGAGGAGGGGCCTCGGCGGAAGCGCAGCGCCGTCTGTAGCCAGGCTCGCCTCGATATAGGACTGGACCCTCGATGGATCCATGAGGGTGCCGTCCTTGCCGGCCCGGAGCTCGTTGCTTAGCGCAGCCACGTCGCGATCCATGGCCTCGGCGGCCGGGACGCCGGAGATCCGCTCGAGGGCCTTGCTCCAGAGTACTATCCTGCCCGAGTCCGTGCAGACGACGATGCCATCCTGGCTTCTGTCGAGGAAGGCCGCGAAGAGGCGGCCCGCGTCCGTCATGTCGTGGAAGGGGGACATGAGGCCGTAGCGATCCATGTCGATGCGTACGCCCATGGCCCAGAGGAGGCACCAGAGGATACCGAGGCGCGGGAGATGGAAGCCCAGGGCGGGAGCGATCGCGTCGGAAACCACGGCGAGTCCGCAGGGCAGGGCTATGGAGAGGGCGAGGAGGCCGAAGCGCTTCCGGTCAAAGCGGTCCCGGGATCTTCGCCGGGCCGACAGGAGTACGACAAGGCCGAAGGAGAGGCCCGCGAGGAAGTAGACCATGCAGGCCAGCCAGAGGGCCATGCCGCCCTTCCCGTAGAGGAGGCTGACCGCTCCGCTGTCGCGCGCGACCCGCAGGGCATAGAGGCCCGCGAGGACGACTCCCGGTGTCCAGATGATGACCGTTGGGACAGGGAGGCGCCGGTCGTCGGGCATGGCTGCGGCAAGGCAGAACTGCGTGCCCGCGCCGACGAAGAGGAACCAGACCAGGTTGGCGAGGAAGAGCCAGGTCCCGCCCCTCGAAGCCGCGGGATCGGCGTAGATGAAGGCCTGGGCTATGGCCCAGAGCGCGAGGATGACGCAGAAGGAGAAAACGGCGCGGTTCTTTCTTCCCCGGTGGTCCAGGGCGAGGGCCCTGTATCCGGTCTCGAGATAGAGGGCGCAGGCGAGGGCGGCAAGAAAGCTGAGCGCATTCATGTCTTCCTATGATTATCTATGGCGCGAAGGGATCTTCACAGGGGGAAGAGGGAATTTCCGCAACCGGCAGGGAGGATACGCGTCTAACAAGGCGTATAGCGTCACGCAAAAGGAGTCCCGATCATGGCCTTCGCGACAGCACCGTCACTTGCACCCGCCTATTCCCGTGGCGAAGAAATCGCCAATGCGGCGACCCATGGCCTCGGAGCGGCCCTCTCCCTCGCCGCCGCCGTGGCCCTCGCATGGAAGGCGGCCTCCAGGAGCGACGGCCTTTCCCTCCTCGGCTTCGCCCTCTTCGGGGCCTCCCTCCTTGTCCTCTTCACCGCCTCGACCGTCTACCACGCCGCGGCCCGTCCCGAGTTGCGCAGGCGCCTCCGCGTGGCCGACCACGCCTCGATCTACCTCCTCATCGCGGGGACCTACTCGGCCTACTGCCTCACCGCCCTGCGGGGTCCCGTGGGCTGGTCCATCTTCGCCATCATCTGGTTCCTCGCCATCGCCGGCCTCGTCCTCTCGATCCTCTTCACCGGCCGCTTCAAGGTCCTCGAGACCGTGGGCTACATCGCGATGGGCTGGGTCATCATCTTCGCCATGGTCCCCCTGAAGCGCGCCCTCGGCCCGGGATCCCTCGCCCTCCTCTTCGGAGGCGGACTTTTCTATACGGCGGGAGCCGTGGTCTACGGCATCAAGCGCATTCCCTGGAACCACGCCATCTGGCACCTCTTCGTCCTCGGCGGCGCGGCCTGCCACGTCGCCTCCGTCCTGGCCATCCCCCTGGCGCGTTAGGCGAAACCAGACAGCGCGGCGCGGACCGCGCGGCCGAGCCGGCCGAGGCCCTCCTCGATCTCGGCCTCGTCGCGGCCCGCGATGGAGAGCCTCAAGCAAGGACCGCCGACCTCGCCGGGCCAGAAGGGCGAGCCCGGGGCCACGACGAGGCCCGCGTCGGCACAGGCCGAGACGACCCTGGCCTCGACCTCCGCGGCGGACCGCCCCGAGAGGCCGCGCCCCGGAAGGAGCTCGGCCCAGAGAAGGTAACCTCCCGCGGGCAGCCTGAGCCTTGCGAGGGCCGCCGGTACCTCGCGGCCGAAGACCTCGACAGCCCGTTCGAAGCGCCGCGCGAAGGCGCGGTTCAGCCTGCGCACATGGGCCTCGTAGGCGCCAGACTCCATGAACTCGGCGAGGGCGGCCTGCGAGAGCGAGTTGCCCGCCACGCCCGTAGCAGCCCTGAGCCGCGCGAGGCGCTCGGCGAAGGCAGAGGTCGTGGCAAGCCAGCCCGTCCTCACGCCGGGAAAGAGGACCTTGGAGAAGGAACCCGCGTAGATCACCCTGCCCTCGCCGTCCATCGCGGCGAGGGGCTTGGCCCGCTTGCCCGAGAAGCCGAGCTCCTCCTCGAAGCAGTCCTCGACCACGACGATGTTCCGCTTCGAGCAGGCGGCGAGGACTGCCTCGCGCCTCGCCTGGCCCTGGAGGGAGCCCGTGGGATTGTGGAAGCTCGGCATCGTGTAGAGGACGGAAGGCGCGGGCCTGCCCGAGGCGACCTCGCGGTCGTAGGCCGCCACGAGGTCCTTCGCGACGATGCCTTCGCCATCCATCGCCACGCCGATGGCCCTGAGCCCCGAGACCCGGCCGAGGACGATGGCGCCCGGGAAGGTCAGGGACTCGCAGAGGAAGCTCCCGCCCGGAGAGAGGAGGAGACGGAAGACGAGGTCGAGTCCGTGGAGGGCGCCGTCGGTGATGACGACGCCCTCGGGCCCGGTGGCCACGCCGTGCTCGGTCATGCGCTTCGCTATCGCGGCCCTGAGCCTCAGGTTGCCTGCCGGGGGGCCATAGGACAGGGCCTCGGCCGGATCCGCGGCCAGGACCTTGTCCAGGGCGCGGCGGAAATCCATCACGGGATAGAGGCGCGGGTCGAGGTTGAAGCGCCCGAAGTCGAGGTCGCCCGGCTTGAGGGCGCGCGGGGGCCGGGCCGCCTCATAGGCCGTGCCCAGGACCTCCTCGAGTCCCTCCCTGAGGAAGGACTCGGGACTCCCAACTGAAAGTCCGCTGGCCGGCGGCCGTGCCGCGGGAGGGCGCATGCGCACGCGGGTGGCCGAGCCCTGCCTCGCCTCGACGTAGCCCTCGGCCCAGAGCTCCTCGTAAGCCTGCTCTGCGGTGAAGCGCGAGACGCCGAGTTCGGCGGCGAGGCGTCTTGTGGCCGGCAGGGGATCCCCGGGCCCTATGCTGCCCCCCTCGATGCCCTCGATGACCGACTCGACGATCTGCCTGCCGAGGGGCCTCCCCGAATCGCGGTCGATGGTGATGAGGTACATGGCTCCTCCTGCGGGCTGACCGGCGCCTAGGCTCGCGCAGCGCGGCCGCGGGCAGCGGCAGCGCTGCCGACCGACGCCGCACCTGCCATCGCCGGGCCGGTTCCGCAGCCGCAGTCGGCTATCGCTTCACCGAGGCGGGTGCAGCCCTTGCCGATGTCCTCCACCGAGGGGAAGGAGAAATTGAGCCGCATCGAGCGCCCGCCCGAGCCGTCGCTGAAGAAGGAGCGGCCCGAGACGTAGGCTACGCCGAGCTCGAGGCCCCTCTTCAGCACCTGCGTCGTATCGTGGCCCTCGGGAAGCGTCACCCAGAGGAAGACGCCGCCCTCGGGCTCCGATCGCGTCGAGCCAGGGGGAAGGACCGAGTCGAGGCCGGCGAGCATGGCGTCGCGCTTGGGCCGGTAGAGGGCGCGGGCGCGCTTGATGGTGCCCTCCATGAGGCCGCGATTCATGTACTCCGCCGCGGCGAGCTGGACAAAGGAGGAAGTGCAGAGGTCGACGGACTGCTTCATCACGATGAACCTGTCGGCGAGCTCCTTCTCCGCGGCGAGCCAGCCCAGGCGGAAGCCGGGGAAGAGCATCTTCGAAAGGGTCTTGAGGAGGACGACGCCCTTGCCGCCTGCGAGGGTCCAGAGGCTCGGCAGGGCCTCGCCCGAGAAGGAGAGCTCGCGATAGGGCGAATCCTCGATGACGAGGAGTCCTCGTCTGGAGGCTATGTCGAGGAGGCGTCTGCGCGACTCGAGGCACATCGTCATGCCCGCGGGATTCTGGAAGTCGGGTATCGTGTAGATGAAGCGGGGTTTCTTCCCCTCGCCGTCGAGCCTGTGGAGCTCGGCCTCGAGGAGGTCGATGTCCATGCCCTCGGAGCCGAGGGGCACGGCGCGGAAGTCGGCGCCCGCCCTGCCGAAGGCCTGGATGGCGCCCACATAACTCGGCGCCTCGACGATGACGGGGCTGCCCCTGTCCAGGAAGAGGAGGGAAAGGAGGTCGAGGGCCTGCTGTGACGAAGAGGTGACGCAGAGGTTCTCGGGGCCGGCCTCGTCGCCGTTGCGGCAGAGGTGGGCGGCGAAGGCTTCGAGGGCCTCGGGCTCGCCCTGGGTGGGACCGTACTGGAGGGCGAGGTAGCCCTTCCTGCGGAGCACGGAGGCCTGGATATCCTCGAGCTCGGCCACGGGAAAGAGCGAGGGATCGGGAAGGCCGCCGCCAAAGGACACCGTGTCCGAACGGCGCGACCACTTCAGCATCTCGCGTATCTCGGAGCGGACTATCCTGCCCGCGGTCTCGGAAAACTCGTACTGGGCCATTTCTTCCTCCCGGCGGGCCGCTTCGGCGCGCCATACGGGAACTATGGGGGCAATATTGGCATGGTGGACAGGTCCACTTTTTGAGTTTTCTACAAGTCCACTTTGACAGTATAGGCCGGGGCCGCTAGGCGGGGAAGAAGGCCGACAGCACGGAGAGGATGAGGCCCACGAGGCCGCCGACCACGGCGCCGTTCACCCTGATGTACTGGAGGTCGTTCCAGACCGAGTCCTCGATGCGGTCGACGAATTCCCGGGCGTCCGTGGCCTTGAGGAGGCCGGCCATGTAGTCGCTCAGGGAATCGACGAGGCGTATGCGCGTTATGAGGGACGCGAGGAGGGAGCCGAGGCCCTCGTTGACGCGTTCGCGGAAGAGGGCGTCCTGGCCGAGCCGGTCGATAAGCCCGTCTTCGAGGTGGGAAAGCCCTTCGATGAAGCGGCTCCGGTCGCCCGAGAGGTCGAGGCCGAGCCGGCGGAGGAGGTCGGCGACGAAGTCCGCGAGGCCGCGCGTGAAGGCGGGGTCGCGCAACGCGTCGCGGACGCCCTGGGCGAAGGTCTCGCGGTCGCCCGCCGGGTCCGCGATGTCGCCCGCGAGGGTGTCCGCGTAGCGGGTGAGGCTCTTCACGAGGAAGGCCCTGAGCTCGTGGTTGCGGTCCGACGAGAGCGAAGCGAGCTCCTCCTCGATGCCCCTGAGGAGCTCCTCCATCGTGCCCTTGCCGATGAACAAGCCCTTCCAGCCCGCGTTGCGCTTGACGATGGGCGTGATGGCCGCCGCGAGCCAGGCGCGGTTCTTGCCGATCTCCGACCTGAGCACGTCGGCGATTCCCGAGATGACGCGATCGTCGAAGCCCTCGTCATGGGCCCAGCGGATGAGGCCCGCGAAGGCGGGACCCGGATCGAGGTTCTCCGAGGCGAAAGCACAGAGGTCGGTCACCGTGTCGCGGATGGGCACGATGCGGTTC
>Ga0116170_10002374_pt1 | contig 18209 bp, 17 predicted proteins | sample AD_JPNHW1_MetaG_FD_89797 | JGI IMG/M metagenome (GOLD analysis project Ga0116170, IMG submission 89797) | Active sludge microbial communities of municipal wastewater-treating anaerobic digesters from Japan - AD_JPNHW1_MetaG | ecosystem: Engineered > Bioreactor > Anaerobic > Digestate | place...
TTCTTTTATTTATAAAAATGCAGGCGGTGAGGCTTTGTCGGACATAAGCTTTTCCGTAAAAAAAGGCGAAACCGTCGGAATTATCGGCGGTACAGGTTCGGGGAAAACTACACTTGTCAATATGATACCGCGGTTTTATGATGCGACGTCGGGCGAGATAATTGTTGACGGAATTAACGTTAAGGATTATCCCACAAATGCACTAAGAGAACAAGTCGGAATAGTGATGCAGAAAGCCGTGCTTTTTAAAGGGACGATAAGGGACAATCTCAAGTGGCGAAAAAAAGATTCTTCCGACGAGGAGCTTTTAGAGGCGGTAAAAATCGCTCAGGCGGCTGATGTTTTGAAATCTAAAAACGGACTGGATTCTGACGTGGAACAAAGCGGGCGGAATTTCTCGGGGGGACAAAGACAAAGGCTCACGATAGCGCGTGCACTTGTCGGAAAGCCAGATATACTTATTCTTGACGACAGCTCCTCTGCGCTTGACTATTCAACCGATGCAAATTTAAGAAAAGCAATTAGCGGACTTTCATATAATCCGACGGTATTTATCGTTTCACAAAGGGCATCATCGGTTAAAAATGCCGATATTATAATTGTCCTCGACGACGGGAAAATTGCGGGAAAAGGAACTCATTCCGAGCTTATTGAAAGCTGTGAGGTATACAAGGAAATATATTATTCTCAGTTTTCGGAAAATCCCGATAAGGAGGCACGGATATGAAAGGACAAGGTCAAAAAGCAATAATAAAAAAAGTTATGAAATATGTCGGGAGATACCGTATATACTTGGCTTTTTCATTGGTTCTTGCAGTTATTGCAGTCGGGTTCATGCTTTATATTCCCGTTCTTGCGGGTCGGGCAATAGACAACATCGTTTATAAAAATGTAGATTTTCAGAACATTTTTCATATACTGTTAGGAATACTTATAATGGCGGGAATTACCGCCGTTTCGCAGTGGGGAATGAACATTATAAACAGCAGAACGGTTTACGGCGTAGTCCGTGACATAAGAGAGGACGCTTTTAAAAAGGTGGAAATCCTCCCACTTAAATTTATTGACTCTCACCCGTCGGGCGAAATCGTAAGCCGAATAATTTCCGACGCCGAGCAGTTTTCCGACGGACTTTTAATGGCATTCACACAATTTTTCACAGGAATTTTGACCATTATCGGAACGCTCACATTAATGCTGACTATCAACGTAAAAATCACTCTGGCGGTTGTGATTATTACTCCGCTTTCACTTTTTACGGCAGGATTTATTTCTAAAAAAACCTTTTCGATGTTCCGTCTTCAGTCGGAAACGAGAGGTGAACAAACGTCGTACATTGACGAAATGATTGGAAACCAAAAGGTTGTTAAGGCATTCGGACACGAAAAAGATGCTCTTTTAAAATTTGATGAAATTAATAAAAGACTGAGTGATTGTTCCCTTAAAGCGATTTTTCTTTCCTCAACCGTCAATCCGTCAACCCGCTTTATAAACAGCCTTGTTTATGCGGCGGTAGGTCTTACGGGCGCATTTTCCGTTATTGCGGGAGGAATGACAGTCGGCGCCCTCACCTGCTTTTTAAGCTATGCAGGGCAGTATACAAAGCCGTTTAATGAAATATCCGGGGTAATAACCGAGCTTCAGAATGCCGTTGCCTGTGCGGGGAGAATTTTTGAAATTATTGAGGAAGAGCCTCAGCCGCCCGATTTGCCTGATGCTTTAAGCATATCAGACGTTAAAGGAAAAATCAAATGCGACAACGTAAGCTTTTCCTACGTCAGCGGCAGAAAGCTTATCGAGAATTTCAGCCTTGACGTAAAGCCGGGGCAGAAAATAGCCGTTGTCGGCCCGACGGGCTGTGGAAAAACCACAATAATCAATCTTCTTATGAGGTTTTATGATACCGACAGTGGAACAATATCGGTTGACGGAATTAATATCAGAAACATCACGAGAAATTCTTTAAGAAAAAGCTACGGAATGGTTTTGCAGGAAACGTGGCTTAAAAAAGGAACAATCCGTGAGAATATAATAATGGGTAAGACTGATGCCTCCGACGAAGAAATAATTGAGGCCGCTAAAGCTTCACATTCACATTCATTTATCAAGCGGCTCCCTGACGGATATGATACCGTTATTGAGGAGGACGGAGGAATGCTTTCGCAAGGACAAAAACAGTTACTTTGTATTACAAGAGTCATGCTTTGCCGACCGCCCATGTTAATCCTAGACGAAGCAACTTCGTCAATCGATACCCGTACAGAGCTTAAAATTCAAAGTGCTTTTTCAAAATTAATGGAGGGCAAAACGAGCTTTATCGTTGCTCATAGGCTTTCTACTATTCAGAATGCAGACATCATTCTTGTTATGAAAAACGGGAATATAATCGAAAAGGGAAGTCACGATGAACTTCTGAATAATAAAGGATTTTATGCCGAGTTATATAACAGTCAGTTTACAACATAAAGGAGTCGAACAAAATGACAGAATGTCCATGTAAAAGAATAAAATGTAAAAGGCACGGAAAATGTGAAGAATGCCATAACCATCACGCAATAAAAAAATCCCCGCCTTATTGTGAAAAATTAGCCAAAAAAGAAGAACGTCAAAAAAGCAGACAAAAATAACTATTACTTGTGCTTTTTATAAAAATATGCAATAATAAACGTTAAATAATAATTCAAAGGGAGAACAGATATGGACAGAATAAACGAATGCCTTATGGAGTATAAGGGCTGGTGTGAAAAGCTCGGGATAACCACTGTTTCCGACGTGAACAAGCTTATCCGTGACGGAAAAACAAGCTGGCTTATAAATATCAGCGAAATATGGCAGGAACAGAAAATCTCCGAAATTGCAAAAACAATAAAGGACAATATTTCAAAGAAAAAAATAATACTGATAAGCGGACCGTCGTCATCGGGGAAAACATCCTTTGCGACAAGATTGCAGCTTCACCTTAAGGTTCTTGGAATAAATGCCGTTTCAATATCGCTTGACAATTATTATATCGAGAAGCAGTATATCCCGCTTGACGAGGACGGGAAGCCCGACCTTGAAGCATTGGAGGCTATCGATTATAAGCGCTTTAATAAAAACGTTGAGGAGCTTATTGAGGGAAAAAAAACACTTATACCGACTTATGATTTTGGGAAAGCGTGTATCGTGAAGGAAAATCCGCTTTCTTTAAAGCCTGACGAGGTAATTATAGTTGAGGGAATTCACGGGCTAAATGACAAACTAACATCAGATGTTCCCGATGAAAATAAATATAAAATTTACTGCTCCGCGCTGACAGCACTCAGCATGGACGACGGAACAAGAATAAAATCCCGCACAACAAGGCTTATCAGACGGCTTATAAGGGACTTTAATTTCAGGAATTCAAGCTATCAGTATACTTTTGAGCTTTGGCCGAGTGTTGAACGCGGAGCGGAGAAAAACATATTCCCGTACACTGATAATGCGGATATTATCTTCAATTCATCGCTTTTATATGAACTTTGCGTATATAAAAACCCGCTTACCGAGCTTTTTATGGATGCCGAGGGCGACACCGTAAATGCCGCAATAATCGCACAGCTTTCTTCCCTTGTGAATAATTTTCGTTCCATTGAGAAAATCTATACCCCGCCGTCATCGATAATAAGAGAATTCGTCGGGATATCAAGACCATAAATAAATGCCTGTCATTGTTATGACAGGCATTTATTTATTATGAGGAGGAAGAATATTATCTTTCCGATAACGGCGTGTGCTCAATGCGGGACTTTACGCTTTTATATGCGGGACGGATGATTTTCCCCGCGCCGATAAGCTCTTCTATTCTATGTGCGCTCCATCCCGCAATTCTTGCAATTGCAAAAATCGGAGTATAAAGCTCAAGCGGAAGATCAAGCATACTGTAAACAAACCCGCTGTAAAAATCAACATTTGCCGAAACGCCCTTGTAAATTCTGCGTTCCTTTGCGATAACCTCAGGCGCAAGCCTTTCGACAAGCGAATAAAGCTGAAATTCTTTATAAAGTCCCTTTTCCTCCGAAAGGCTCTTGACATATTCTTTGAATATGTTCGCCCTCGGGTCGGAAATGGAATAAACCGCATGGCCCATTCCGTAAATAAGTCCGGCATTGTCAAACGCTTCTTTATTTAAAAGTGCTTTAAGATAAGCCGAAACCTCATCTTCGTCCGTCCAGTCGTGTATTTTTTCTTTCATGTCGCTGAACATCTGAATGACCTTGATGTTTGCACCTCCGTGCTTAGGGCCTTTAAGTGAGCCTAAAGCTGCAGCTATTACGGAATATGTATCCGTACCGGAGGATGTCACAACGCGTGTGGTAAAGGTCGAGTTGTTCCCGCCGCCGTGTTCAGCATGAAGAACAAGGGCAATATCAAGTATTTCCGCCTCAAGCTCGGTATATGAGCTGTCGGGACGGAGCATATGAAGAATATTCTCCGCAGTTGATTTATTCGGGTCTGGAGAATGAATGAACAGACTCTCATCCTCGTGATAATAAACGTGTGCCTGATAGCCGTAAACCGAAATCATCGGGAAAATAGCAATAAGCTCAAGGCACTGTCTTAAAACATTCGGGATTGAAATATCGTTTGGCATATCGTCATAGGAATAAAGCGTAAGAACGCTTCTCGCAATTGTGTTCATCATATCGTCGCTCGGAGATTTCATTATAACGTCACGGACAAAGGTGGTCGGAAGCTTTCTGTAATCAGCAAGAAGCGAGCAGAAATCATCAAGCTCGTTTTTATCCGGAAGCTTCCCGAATAAAAGAAGATATGTCGTTTCCTCAAATCCAAAGCGCTTATCTTTTATAAAGCCGTTTACAAGGTCTTCGACATTAACCCCGCGGTAAAAAAGCTTTCCCTCACACGGAACCATCTGGTCACCTTCGGATTTATATGCCTGTACCTCGGATATTTCAGTAAGTCCGGCAAGAACGCCTTTCCCGCTGATATCTCTCAGCCCGCGTTTAACCTCATATTTCCCGAATAATTCAGGATCAATTTTATTGCATTCTTCACAAAGCCCTGAAAGCTCATGTATTTTCGGAGTAATGTCTGAAAAAGGATAATGTGACAAAACGTATCCCGCCTTTCTGAAAATTAAATTAACAACTTGATTATAACATAAGGTTGTCACTTTGTCAACAAAAAATCAAGGTTCGGGATATAAAAAAGCTTTGACACGTGAAATGCAGTTTTCATCACCGACAAAATATAGAATATCTTTATTTTTTAAAGTTGAATAAGGGCCCGGCGACATAAGCAGTATATTATCTCTTTTAATCCCTATGATTGTAGCCGTGGTATTATGCCAGAAATTGATTTCCGATATTGTTTTTTCGATGTGAGGAGTTTTTTCGGTAATGATAATTTCAAAAGGCATAAACGGATTTGTGTCACGGAAACGGTCGGTTTTGTCGATAAGGTCAATAAGCTTTTCCTTGAGATATGCGTTTTCCTGCTCCATTCTTTCGACACAGGTCAATATGTTGTGCTTTAACTCAACGATAGTGGTAATATCGTTGTACTGCTTTAAAAATTTAACCGCATTGTCACATGAAGTAATTATTACTCCGCTTCCCTTTTGAATGTCAACAATATTCATATCCTGAAGAATGCTTATGGCACGTCTTGCAGTTTCAGAAGAAACGTTATATTGGGTTGCAAGAGAGGAACGCGCATAGATTTTGTCGCCGACGGAATAATGTCCGCTGATTATTTTTGAAGCGATATCTACGGCAATCTGCTGATAAACCGGACCTACGATTTTTGAATCCACAATTGTCGCCCCCATTTCATCTTATCTTAAAAAATTATATCATCATAAGCTTCAAATTTCAATATAAATATTGCGTTTTTAAGCGGTTATATGTTATCATTAGTTTAAAGTCTGCAAAAAATAATAAATTTAAGGATTTTATATGAAAAAAAGTATTTTAATATCTTTGATAACCGCACTAACGCTTACTGTTTTTTCTTCATGCGCCTCAAAATCTCAGCCTGTCGGCGGTGAAGTTGAGGATACAACAGTTACTACCGTGACTTCCGAAACGACAACGCCTCCCCCGCCCGCCGACTCGCTTGTTAAAATCACCGCCGCCGGGGATAATCTCATACATTCGTCAATATATAATCAGGCGAAAAAGCGCTCAACAGACGGGACATATGATTTCGACTATGCCTATGAAAACGTTGAAAAGCTGATAAACGGCGATATTAACATACTTAATCAGGAAACTCTCGTCTGCAACGATGTTTTTGAGCCGTCAACATATCCCTGCTTTAATTCCCCGACACAGCTCGGCGACAAAATGATTTCTCTGGGATTTAATGCATTCAACCTCGCCAACAATCATTGTCTTGACAGAGGTATGAAAGGCTCGTTTGCCGCCCTTGATTACTGGGGAGGGAAAAATGTCATAACCTGCGGAATGTACCGCAATATTGAGGACAGGGACAAAATCAGAACACTCACAAAAAATGACGTCACATTTTCGTTTTTAGGGTTTACAGAGCATACAAACGGGCTGAGAATTGCCGAAGACAGTGAGCTTGAGGTCGTGTATACCTCCGACGAAGCGGAAATTCAGAGAGAAATTACCGAAGCGTCAAAAATTTCAGATATGGTTGTTGTTTCCGTACATTGGGGAACGGAAAATTCACATACTATAAACGATGCGCAAAGAGCTCTTGCACAGAAAATGTGCGACTGGGGCGCTAATATTATAATAGGAACTCACCCTCACGTTATTCAGGGCGTTGAAGAGCTTACCGCGGCGGACGGAAGAAAAACGCTTGTTGCTTATTCTCTTGGGAACTTCATATCCGCTCAGGATGTGAACAGCCGTATGATAGGCGGAATGCTGGATTTTGACGTAAGAAAAAGCTATGAAAAAAATACGGTAACTTATGAAAATGTAAAATTTATTCCTGTTGTTACTCATTATGATTATTCTTTTTCAAATATAAGAATTTATCCGTTTTCCGACTATACGAATGAGCTTGCTTCAAAGCACGGAGTTAATTCAAAATCGCCGTTCAGCTATGATTTTATAGTTCAGACATTAAAGGATAATATCAATGAAAAGTATCTGGCTTTGAATTAAAAATGATAATAATTGTAAAAAAGTATTTACATAATTTTTGTTTTGTTGTATAATGCTATAGTTATAAGTTAAATTGAAAGGATTTTTTATGATGTTTAAAAAAGTAATTGCATTCCTGGCTGTTATTGCCGTTTCCGCTACGATTATGACAGGCTGCGGCAAAAGTGATAAATCAAACACGCTTGAGGATGTTGAAATAGCCAATTTTACTCAGCCTGCTGCCGGCGAAGAAATTGCCGTTATTACTGTTAAGGATTTCGGCGAAATTAAAGTAAAATTATTCCCGGAATATGCACCCAAGGGCGTTGAAAACTTTATCGGTCTTGCTGAACAAAAATATTATGACGAGCTTATTTTCCACCGAGTAGAAAAGGATTTCTGTATCCAGGGCGGCGACCCCAAAGGCAATGGCACCGGCGGAAAGAGCATGTGGGGCGAGGATTTTGACCTTGAACCGTCTGACAATCTCAGGAACTTTACAGGTGCAGTTGCATACGCTCATGCACAGGGCGGAACCAACGGAAGCCAGTTCTATATCGTAAATTCTCCCGCAGAACAAGTAACTGATGAGGTTTTTGCAAATTATGCAAAACAAGGATACGCTTTCCCCGAAAACGTAAAGGAAAAATATAAGGAAGTCGGCGGAGCACCAACTCTTGACGGTGATTACACAGTATTCGGACAGGTTTTTGAAGGACTTGATGTTGTTCAGAAAATTAACGAAGTTGAGGTTAGAAACGACGGTAGCGACAGCTCAAGCAAGCCGGTTAATCAGGTTATGATTGAAAAGGTTGAAATTATAAAATATAAAGGTTAATTACAGAAAAAGCGACAGGACTATCTTGTCGCTTTTTTACATTTTATTACAAAGTTTAATGTACATAATGACAATATAAAATCCTATTTGTGTAAAATGCCACTATTTGTTTGGCATAATTAAATAAAATATGTCCATAATAATTATGAAAAATACTTTATTTTTATATTGTATTGTGCTATACTTTTAAAGTAAATGTTTGGGGAGAGTGAAGACTTGGACAAATTTGTTATAAAAGGCGGTAAACCTCTTATTGGAGAGGTTGAAATCAGCGGCGCCAAAAATGCTGCTGTTGCCATAATTCCTGCGGCAATTCTTGCCGACGGACCATGTATTCTTGAAAATGTTCCTAACATAAGCGATGTTTCAATCATTATCAGAATTTTGTTTGAAATGGGCGCTTCTGTTAAAATGATAAATAAAACCACGATAGAAATTGACGCAAGAGGAATTAAAGACCCTGTTGTTCCTTACGAAATGGCAAGGCACATGAGAGCTTCCTATTATTTTTTGGGAACTCTTTTAGGAAAATTCAAAAGAGCAAGAGTTGCTATGCCGGGCGGATGCGACCTTGGTGACAGACCAATTGACCAGCATTTAAAGGCTTTTGAAGCATTAGGCGCAAAATGCGTTATCGATCACGGAATGGTTGACGTAACCGCCGATTCGCTTATCGGTTCTCAGATTTATCTTGATGTCGTTACCGTCGGTGCAACAATAAATGCAATGCTTGCCGCTGTAAAGTCGGACGGCCTTACAATCATCGAGAATGCCGCAAAAGAGCCTCATATAGTTGACCTTGCGAACTTTTTAAACTCCATGGGCGCCGATATTATGGGCGCAGGAACGGACGTAATCAAAATCCGCGGAGTTTCAAAGCTTAACGGTACGACATATACAATTATTCCCGACCAGATTGAAGCGGGGACTTTTATGATTGCCGCCGCCGCCACAAAGGGAAATGTTCTTATTAAAAATGTTATCCCAAAACACCTTGAATCTATTACTGCAAAGCTTGAAAAAATCGGCGTAAATGTTGAAGAATTTGATGACAGCATACGGATTTCCGTGGACGGGCCGCTTGTTAAGACTTCCGTCAAGACGATGCCTCACCCGGGCTTCCCTACCGATATGCAGCCTCAGATTGGCGTACTTTTATGCCTTGCCGAGGGTACAAGCATTATAACCGAGGGTATTTGGGACAACCGTTTCAGATATGTTGACGAGCTTAGAAGAATGGGCGCTGATATCTCCGTTGACGGAAAGGTCGCCGTAATCGAGGGGGCAAAACACCTTATGGGTGCTCCCGTGAAAGCCACTGATTTAAGGGCGGGCGCCGCACTTATTATCGCAGGTCTTGCGGCTAGCGGAATCACCGAAATTGAAGACATTTTTCATATTGAGCGCGGCTATGAGGAACTTGATGTAAAGCTTCGCGGCCTTGGCGCAGACATTATTAAGAAATCAATTCCGGGCACTGTTTCAAGAAAAGCTATATCATAAAAATTGCCCCCTTGGGGGCTTTTTGAATTTAACGGAGGAGAAAAATGGCGCGAATTTATCCGCTTTTCAGCTCAAGCAAGGGGAACGCGGCGTTTATCGGGAACTCATCGGGCGGGATTCTGATTGACGCAGGAGTTACATATAAAAGACTGTGCGAGGGACTTGAAAACTGCGGGCTTTCAATAGATGCGGTAAAGGCAGTTTTTATAACGCACGAGCATTCCGACCACATTAAAGGACTTCCCGTTCTGACAAAGCGAAAAAACATTCCTGTTTTTGCTCAGAAAGGAACGCTGAATTATCTCTTAAACTGTGATTACATAAATTCTGAGGGCTTTGAAATTTCCGAAAAGGTTACGGTATGTGACATGGAAATAGCCTGTTTTGATACTCCTCACGATTCTCTACAAAGCTGCGGATATAAGATTGCTATGGGTGACGGAAAAATCTGCTGTACCTGTACCGATCTAGGATATATGCCGGACGAGGTTTTTAAAATGCTGTCGGGCAGCGACCTTGTTCTTCTGGAATCAAATTATGATGATAAAATGCTTTTAAACGGACCTTATCCTTACTATTTGAAGTCGAGAATACGCTCACAAAGCGGACATCTTTCAAACAAGGATTGCGCCGAAAATGTCCGTAAGCTTATTGAGCTTGGTACGTCGAGAATTATTCTCGGGCATTTAAGTCAGGAGAATAACACGCCGAAAACTGCTGAAAATGCCGTATTGAAAATGCTTGACGGGTTTGAGCGAAACAGAGATTATCTCCTTGAGGTTGCCCCTGTCGAAACTCAAGGGAAATGCATGATTTTTTAATCAGGGGAGAAATTTATGACGTACGTCAATTTAATTACCGTCGGGAAGCTTAAAGAGGCGTATCTTCGCGACGCCTGTAATGAATATATAAAAAGACTTGGCGCTTTTTGCAAAATCAGCGTTATTGAGCTTAACGAAAGCAAGCTTGGCGACAATCCGTCGGAAGCACAGATTGCGTCGGCTCTTTCTGCGGAAGCAAAGGCTATGGAGCAGTATATTGCGATAAAAAATTCCTATAATATTGCTATGTGCATTGAGGGGAAAATGCTTTCAAGTCCCGAGCTTTCAAAGGCTATCGAGGATTCGGGCATAAGCGGAAAAAGCACAGTTAATTTCATTATCGGGAGCTCTTTTGGAATAGACGAAGGCATAAAAAATAAATCCGACTTAAAGCTTTCTATGTCAAAAATGACATTCCCGCATCAGCTTGCAAGGGTTATGCTTTTGGAGCAGGTTTATCGTGCGTTTCAAATTTCTTCAAACGGAAAATATCACAAATAATACAGAAATAAACTTCCGATTATACGCTTGGAAGTTTATTTTTTACGAAAAATCAAAAACATTATTGACAAAGCATAGGTATTATTGTATGATTGTATACAATCTAAGAAAGAGGTGTTCGCCGATGATAGAATTAAGCTCAAAATCAAATCTCCTTGAACAGGACCCATATAAATACAGTATTCAGGACGTCGAGGAGCCCAATTTGTTCCGCGACCTTTATCCTTATGACGAGGTTCCGAAAACGCCTTTCAATTTCAGAAAGGTTCCTATAAATGTTCCCGCCCAAATATGGATTACCGACACGACCTTCCGTGACGGGCAGCAGTCGCGTGCGCCGTATCTCCCCGAACAGATTGCCGATATTTTCGACCTTTTGCACAGATTAAGCGGACCGAAGGGCATTATCCGCCAGACGGAATTTTTCGTATACAGCAAAAAAGACCGCGATGCACTTGATATTTGCATGGAGCGAGGATATAAATTCCCCGAGATTACGACTTGGATAAGGGCAAGCAAGAACGACTTTAAGCTTGTCAAGGATATTGGCATAAAGGAAACGGGGATTTTAGTTTCCTGTTCGGATTATCACATTTTTAAAAAGCTTAACATGACAAGGCGTCAGGCTATGGAGCATTATCTTTCGGTAGTTTCCGACGCTATCGAGGCGGGAGTAAATCCGCGCTGTCACTTTGAAGATATTACCCGTGCAGACTTTTTCGGCTTTGTTGTTCCTTTTGCGAATGCACTTATGGAAATGGGAAAGCAAGCCGGAGTGCCTGTTAAAATCCGCGCCTGCGACACTATGGGATACGGTATTCCTTATACGGGGGTTGCCCCGCCGAGAAGTGTTCCCGGAATTATCTACGGCCTCCAGCATTATGCTGAGGTTCCGTCCGAGCTTCTTGAATGGCACGGACACAACGACTTTTATAAGGGCGTGACAAATGCCACAACCGCATGGCTATTCGGGGCTTCCGCCGTTAACTGTTCTCTTCTCGGAATAGGCGAAAGAACTGGAAATGTTCCTCTTGAGGCAATGGTGTTTGAATATGCTTCTCTTCGCGGGACTATGGACGGAATGGATCCGACGGCAATTACTGAAATTGCGGAATACTTTGAAAAGGAAATTGGTTACGAAATTCCGCCGATGACACCTTTTGTCGGAAAGCACTTTAATGTTACCAGAGCCGGAATTCATGCTGACGGTCTTTTAAAGGACGAAGAAATTTACAACATTTTTGACACAAAAAAAATTCTTAACCGTCCTGTGTCCGTTGCCGTAAGCAACACCTCGGGGCTTGCCGGAATAGCATACTGGATAAACAATTTTTACGATTTGTCCGATGAAAATAAGATAGACAAGAAAGATAGCCTTGTTTCCGAAATCAAAGTGTGGCTGGACGATGAATATAATTCAGGAAGACAGACGGTTATAAGCGATGAGGAGCTTGTTGAAAAAATAAACGAGCTTTCACCCGGAAGATTTACGGAGAGATAAAAATGGAGAACTTAAAAGCAATTTCCTCCGACCATACTTCTCTGACAACCGAGGTTTTCAGAGAGCTTGAAAAAGCCATTCTTGACGGAAGATTTTCGGCAGGTGACAGCCTTACAGAACTGAAAATTTCAAAGCAGCTGGGCGTAAGCAGAACCCCCGTAAGAGAGGCTCTGCGTCAGCTTGAGCTTGAGGGATTCGTTAAATATGTTCCGAACAAGGGTGCAATTGTAATAGGAATCTCAAAAAAAGATATACAGGATATTTATGAAATTCGCATGGTTTTAGAAGCACTGGCTGTACGCTGGGCGGCTGAAAATATCACTGATGAAGAGCTTGACCAGCTTAAAGATGTAGTTGAGCTTCAAGAATTTTATGCCAAAAAGGGAGATACCATTCAGGTATGGCAGCTTGATTCGAAATTTCACGACATTATTTTTACGTCGAGCCGAAGCAAGCCGCTGATGAATACTCTCTCAAATTTTCATCATTATATCCAAAAAGCAAGAGAGCTGTCCATTAAAGCAATGGGGCGTGCCGAAAGCGTTTCAGGTGAGCATAGAAAAATATATGAGGCGCTTAAAAACCATGATGCAGAAAATGCGGCGGAGCTTGCAAAGGCACACGTTTTAGCCGCTATGGAAAATTTTTTGAACAGCTATAAATAATTTTTTAAAATTCATAATTTGTTATTGAATAATAAAATTTTAAGTGCTATAATATTTTAGTTGCTTAAATGTGACTAAAATATGCGGATGTGGCGGAATTGGCAGACGCGCTAGATTTAGGCTCTAGTGGGACCCCCCATGAGTGTTCAAGTCACTTCATCCGCACCAGAATGTAGAACAGGCATTTGAGAAAGTTTAAGGCTTTCTTAAATGCTTTTTTTATCGCTGTTTTACTGTATTTTCTAACGCTGTTAAAATGCTAACACACTTTAAATTTGTAACAGCGTTTGTTACATTGTCAAAGATTAAGCACGTGGCTCCGAAAGAACTGATTGTGGCGTAGCTGATTTTATGAAAAAAGTTTATGCAAAAGCCTGTTGAGCTGACAACAGTGTATAAATTAATACACAGAGTGTACTTTTTGTTTTGAAAAATACATCGGCTAAACCGCGCATAATAGGCACTTAAGAGCGTTTAGTGTATAAATGTATTTTTATTTCAACTCCTGAGAGAAAAAAATGAGTATATAAATATGTATAAAGTATTAACGTAATAAAAATATATAAATAAACTCAAAAAATTTATACATTTATACACTGAATGCCGACAAAGCCCGTAGATAAGGGATTTGCCCAGTGTATTATTTATTTTGAAAAATACACTGGGTGGAGAAAAGATACATTGAGTGTATAAACTGCGGACAGGGGTTACCACAATTATGATTTATATTTATTGACATTTTCCTGTGCTTTGGTATAATTGTTGTAAAAAAGGCTCACTTAATTGTTAAAAAAGTAAGAGCTTTTAAGTTAAATAAGATTTTTTAGAAAGTATGGTTATAAAAATGAAAGTGTTAAAATTAAATGATATTCAAAAAATTACAGCTGTTGTATTAGCGGTATCAATGATGCTTGTACTTACGGCTTGTGGTACAAACCCAAAAACTGAACCAGAAGCAACCGCTGTTAAAGAAGAAACTACAACAATTTCGGCGGAAGCTATGGTGACCTCTGAAACCACAATAGAAACAAGCGCCAAGCAGGATGAGTCCTCTGCGGCTTCGGCAAAAGCTGACAAAACTGAGCTTTCAGCAATACTTGATGATATTGAACAGAACGTATTTCCCGGCACAGCAGGCTGTTCACTATCTTCGGTACCTTACACGGTTGCTCTGCTTGACTGGAGCGCAGATACAAAACTTACTGCCGATGAAATTAAAGCAGAAATAACTCACTGGCTCGCTGTCAAGGGCAATGATGAGCAGGTCGAATTCAGACGAAAGCTTGACTTAATTAACGGCACTTGTGAACAGCTTTTAGGTGACAATGCAAAGGACCTTTTGGATTGTGCCGGATGTGATACATCAAACTATACTTGGCCGGACTCATCAAAAGAAATTATCGAGTGCGTTATGGACACGGCGGGGATTGACAGCAATATTGTAAATATTCCTTAACACATATTTCGAGAATCGTCATTACTTTCGTTTTGAGATACAGCGCTATTCGGCGGCTTCGGGCTTTTCTTTAGTATAATCATATTCGTCCGCATACTTTTAATAAAGGTCAGACATCTATTTAAATTCTAAGGTAAGGCTAAGCTTGAGGATATATAATAAAGGCGGGGAGTGATAATATGAAGCTTTTGTATGCCGAAGACGAGCGTTCTATGTCGGAGGCTGTTACTGACGTCTTAAAATACCATAACTATATAATTGATGCGGTTTATAATGGAGAGGATGCCTATGACTTTGCAAGGGCAGAGCATTATGACGGCATTATTCTTGATATTATGATGCCGAAAATGAACGGGCTTGAAGTTCTGATCAGACTCCGTAAGGAGGGCAACAATACTCCGGTTTTGCTTCTTACCGCCAAAACGGAAATCGAAGACAGAATTGAAGGCTTAGATGCCGGCGCGGATGATTATCTGCCAAAGCCCTTTAATATGGGCGAGCTGTTAGCGAGAATTCGTGCAATGCTTCGCCGCCGTGAAGAGTTCACTCCCGATATATTAAAGGTCGGAAATACAACGCTTAATATGCAAAGCTATGAATTATCCGCCGATGGTCAGTCGTTCATACTCCCCAAATTAGAATATCAAATGATGGAGCTGTTGATGCTCAATAAAGGTATTTACCTCTCAACTGAAGACTTGCTCACAAAAGTATGGGGATATGAAACCGACACGGAAATAGGAATTGTTTGGGTATATATTTCCTATCTTCGCAAACGTCTTTTGGCACTTGACACCAATGTGGAGATTAAGGCAAAACGTAATATCGGTTATACGCTGGAGGTGATAGGATGATAAGAACACTGCAAAAGAAATTTGTCCTTACCGCAATGCTTGCCATTACTATTTTGCTTTTAGCACTGCTTGGAGCTATAAATATCGGCAACGCTTTCATTAACGAAAGTCAGAATGAACGGCTTTTAGAATTCCTTATAAATAACCAGATGCCTGGTATGCAGCCCCCTCCGGCAAGAGGCGAAATGCCGGGCTTCCTTGAAGCACCCTTAAACGAGAATAAAAAAATGTCTGCCGTATTTTTTACTGCAAAAATAGATTATGACAGGAAAATTGTTGGAATTGATGTGAGCCGTATTGCTAGCGTATCAGAGGACGAGGCTAAAGAGATAGTTGAAACGGTTTTGGTTAATAGAAAAAGCGAGGGCATAACGCACGGCTTTCGCTATAAATCAGTTGACTTGAAAACGGAGAATGCGACAATTTATTTATTCCTTGACACAAGTGCGGCGTCACATAATGTTTTAAGGATTTTATTTTTATCTGCATTCATCGGCATTATTTGCTGGGGAGCAATGCTTTTGCTTGTCGTTTTGCTGTCAAAAAAGGCTATTCGGCCTATTGCGGAAAATATGGAACGTCAAAAGCAATTTGTTACCGACGCCGGACATGAAATCAAAACTCCTCTCGCGATTATTCTTGCTAATACAGAGGCAATGGAATTATATAATGGAGAAAATAAGTGGAGCGTTAACATTAAAGAACAGGTTAACAGGCTCAGCGGACTTATGCAAAACTTACTGACGCTGTCAAAAGCGGATGAAATAAGCGCCGCTCAAAAAAAAGAACAGGCGGATATTTCAGAGCTTACTCAACAGTCAGTTGATATGTTTCGGGAAACTATGGAGCTTAAAGGGCTGACAATTGAAAAGCATATAGAACCATATATCAAGCGAGCGGTAAATAAGGAGCTTTTTTTAAGGCTGATATCCATTCTTACCGATAATGCGGTTAAGTACGCAAAGAATGATTCTAATATATCAGTACGTCTTATGAAGCAAGATAAAAACATTTATTTTGAAATCACTAATTTCTGCGAGAATTTGCCTGAATGTCCGGCTGATAAATTGTTTGACAGGTTTTATCGTGCCGACTCAGCACGTACACAAAAAAGCGGCGGATATGGTATAGGTCTTTCGGCGGCAAGGTCTATTGCAGAAGCACACGGAGGTGCGATCAGCGCAGAATATCGGGAAGATAACGGTATAACTTTTAAAGTTAGAATTTGAGTATTCATAAATTGTTTACAAGGCATTCGAGAAATCGGATGCCTTTTCTAAGTTTTCACTAAGGTTCGTTATGTAAAATGTATGTAAACCGATAGACAGAAAGGAGTGAAATGATATGAAATTTCGCAATGAATGGAAACACGAGATTAACGCTTTGGATATGCTGATACTGCGGCAAAGACTTACGGCGGTGATGAAGCCTGAACCTCACGGAATAAACGGTAAATATAACGTTCGCAGTCTTTATTTTGATGATTTACATGATACAGCTTTAAAAGAGAAAATAAATGGTGTCAATATGCGTGAAAAGTTTAGAATCCGTTATTACGACGGTGATACATCTTTTATACGTCTTGAAAAAAAGAGTAAAATAAACGGACTTTGCAATAAGCTTTTGGAATCAATCTCCATAGATGAAACTCAGAAAATTCTTGCAGGCGACATTAGTTTTATGCAGACTGACGACCGACCGCTTGTCAGAGAGCTTTATCTTAAAATGAAAAACAAGGGAATAAGATCTAAAACTATTGTAGATTACACAAGAGAAGCCTTTACTTTCCCAGCGGGAAATGTTCGAGTCACGATGGACTATAATATCAGGACAGGCATGAGCTGTACGGATTTCCTTAATCCCGATTGCATTACAGTACCGGTGGGCAGCCCGAACATTATTTTAGAAATTAAATGGGACGAGTATCTGCCCGATATTATAAAATGCGCAGTAGAATTAGAAAGCCGCCGCTCATCCGCATTTTCTAAATATGCAATATGCCGTATATACGGCTAAAAAAATTAATTTTTAACTAAGAAAGGATTTTTTATTATGACATTCAGTGATATTTTTAAATCAAGTTTTCTGGAGAATATAGCAAGCGTTAGTATTCTGGATATGGCGATCGCTCTTATTTTAGCATTCGGATTAGGACTTTTCATCTTTTTAATTTATAAGAAAACCTATCAGGGAGTAATGTTTTCCTCTTCATTTGGTGTGACATTGGTAGCACTCACCATGATTACGACCGTAGTTATTTTAGCAGTAACATCAAACGTAGTTCTTTCTCTTGGTATGGTCGGCGCTCTTTCAATTGTCCGTTTTCGTACCGCTATTAAAGAGCCACTTGATATTGCCTTCCTTTTCTGGTCAATTGCAGTAGGTATCGTACTGGCTGCCGGAATGATCCCATTGGCGGTGATCGGAAGTGTAATCATCGGTGTTATTCTTCTTGTTTTTGTAAATAAAAAATCTCATGTAAACCCTTATATCGTGGTACTTTCATGTACTGACCATGACAGCGAAATTAAAGCAAAAGAATTCCTATCGAAAGAAACTGTACGTTCTGTTGTTAAGAGCAAGACAGCCGTTAAGGGAAGCATTGAGCTTAATATGGAAGTAAGACTTAAAGACGACAACACCGATTTCATTAACATTCTTTCCGAAATGAACGGCGTAAACAGCGCAGTTTTAGTTAGCTATAACGGCGATTACATGGGTTAAGGAGGCGCATTCTATGTCAATACATAAGCATTTTAATAAAATCTGTTATGCCGTGCTGTGTATTTGCCTTGCCATTACCGTTTTATTAATGAATGCTGAAAGCTTTGGCATTCAAAAAAAAGACAGCTCGTTAGGCTATGAAGACCGTTTGTTTAATACTGAAAAAGTTCATAGCATTGATATTGTAATGGATGACTGGGATAGTTTTCTTGAAACCTGCACCAACGAAGAATATGCCAA
>Ga0116170_10002376_pt1 | contig 18202 bp, 18 predicted proteins | sample AD_JPNHW1_MetaG_FD_89797 | JGI IMG/M metagenome (GOLD analysis project Ga0116170, IMG submission 89797) | Active sludge microbial communities of municipal wastewater-treating anaerobic digesters from Japan - AD_JPNHW1_MetaG | ecosystem: Engineered > Bioreactor > Anaerobic > Digestate | place...
CACTTTTCATGGGCTGGGGAGTAAAAGCCGTCGATGCCCTGCATGTTGCCTGTGCCGAAAAGGCAGGAGCGACAGTCTTCCTCACAACCGATGACATGTTGAAAAATATTATGTGTCTCCACAGCGATACAATTTCCATACGAGTGGTAAACCCGGCTGCGTGGTGCGGGGAGGTGACGGGAAATGAGAGTGAAAACACTGCATGAAATCCATGATGAAGGCATGAATGCCCTCTTAAAGACACTCGGCCCCGTTGATATGATCCGGTTTATCCAGATGTTCGACCACGGACATGGCGATTACACGAAAGACCGTAAGCAGTGGCTCAGTAATGATCTCGACGAGGTCTGTGAAGAGATCCAGCAGATGCAGAAGCAGGAATGAAACTGCGTTTTTGCTTCTGTTTTTTTTCTGATTATTTTTCTATCCCCCTCCAACCCGTACGCGTGCGGGGGGGTTGCCGGCCAACCCCCCTCCCGTTTTCTTCCGGATGCGAAGGAACCCCCCCACCCTCATGGGGGGGAGGTAGGCCGGGAACCCCCCCAGGCCAGTGACAGGATTTTCCCTGCGCCTTGGGAATGGAAACCTGTGCAAAACCTCCAGTGCCGTCGAAAAACCCCGGCAGAATAACCTCCGGGCCCGCTGCCGGGAACGAGGCCTGGCCCGGAATCCGGAGGGGGGGTAGGCCGGCAACCCCCCTCCCTTTTTCTTCCGGACGCGAAGGAACCCCCCCGGGCTGCGTGCGTGTGGGGCGGGGCTTGTGGGGGGTGGGCGGACCCGGGACTGGATTGATGAAGGGGTCGTCGTCAAACGCTAGGGGGGGATTGGGGCACTGAGGAACGATGGTGCGGGAAGGCCAGGCATAATAATTCCTCTATTCAGAACCTTCAATCCGAATATTTATTTGCAATTCCCGTTATCTCAATCATATGATTGTTATTGATGTTCTAAATGAAAATTCGGGTTCCGTAACTGCGATCGCAACAGTAATTTTAGCGGTAATTACTTTCTATTATCTATTAGAAACAAGTAAAATTAGAAAAGAATCTGAAAAAAACAGAGAGTCTTCTGAAAAACAAGCGGAAAAATCAAGAATTTTATCCATTCGACCTTATGGAAACATCACCCTATCAGATTATCAAAACAAACTTGCCATCGAAGTAGAGAATGCTGGGATGGGTCCATTGATTGTTAAATCGATTGAAACTAGTAAAGGCATATATGGAATCAAAGGTTATCCAAAAGATTGGATAGATGACACTATGCCTGAAATAATTTGGGCAGATTTTCGAAACGATCTTGAAGAACATGCAATCGCCTCTGGGGATACTTGTGTTCTTTTGGAGTACAATCTTCGTCTAGTTGAAAGTTCCAAAGAAGAAATGAACCAAGTTCGGCAAATATTGAAGGATTTGACAATTACAATAAAATATTCGGATATTTACAACAATGAGCAACCTATTTTACGCCGAGAACTTGGTTGGTTTGGGAGGAATAATAGAAAACAACAATCGGATGTGGGATGAGTTTTCCTCGTTCGAAGTGCATTCCATTTGATCATGGATTTACAGCTCCTAGCCGGCATGTGGTTGTGCGGTCCCGTCCTCTCTTCTTTTTGACGGACTCAGAGTCGGATTGGTACCGCGGCCGTCTTTGTATCTCTTATATCGAGGGCACTAATCAGCGCCGATCCTGATGGATCGGCTATGTGTGGGGCTGGGGCGGGACTGAAAAATGGAGGAGGCTGTCGTTTGGTGTTGGAACTGATGGCACTTAATTGGTTTATGTGAAGAATTTTTGAATCCTATGATTACTATTTTCTTTTCGAAAAATAATCCAGTAGTTTAATGGAATTTGCAATTTCTGAAAATAATGAGCGGATCGTTGCAACTCCCGGCGCTAATGCGTTTTGTGAATTGTGCGGCGAGACGATGATTCCTAAATGTGGCCCAATAAAGATTCACCACTGGGCTCATAAATCCAAAAGGAATTGTGATCCTTGGTGGGAACCCGAGACTGATTGGCATAGGAATTGGAAAAACCTAGTTGACGCAAATTTAAGAGAGAAGGTAATTGTTAAAAATGGTGTGAAACACAGAGCGGATATCCAATTGTTATCCGGGATTGTTGTGGAATTACAAAATTCTCCTTTATCAATTGATGAACGATGCGAAAGAGAAACATTTTATGAAAAAATGCTATGGATCATTCATCTTCCAAACGCAAAAATTACGGATATCGAACCTAGCGAGGAAAATGACTTTTTTTGCGATATATCGGTACAAATAAAAAATATCAATGAATGGATCTACTGTGCCCCTCATTCAAGCCCAATTTTTTTAGACTTTGGCGACAAGGATAAAATATTTCATATAACTGAATTTGAAGATTCCTCAACTAAAAAAAGAACTAGAACTCTTCATGGAAAATATTTTGATAAAGAGAAATTCATTTATTTTTTGGGGCCGACTTCTCTCGAATTTGACTTAACGCCAATAAATTTGTCACATTCTCATAGAGATTATCGGAGGATAAAAGAAAAATTGCATCATGCCAATAACCGTTTGCACATGGTAAAAGAAGAACTGTGCATTTTAAGGCAACAAAAGGAATTCAGAGTGAAAAATGCCGATGTTGAAAGAATAAATGAGGAAATACGAAAAAATGATGAAGACTACATTAAAAAACTCCAATATGAAAAAGATGCAGGGAAGCGACAACGACAGCGTGATGCCGAGATTGCTAAGAAACAACAAGATGAAGAAGAGATAGTTAACAAATGACAAGATGAAGTGAGGGGACCTGGCTTGCGCGGATTTGGCGGACCCGGGGCCGGATTTAGTACGGGCCCCGTCGTCAGTTGCTGGTACTGATGGCACTGAGAATGGGGGTACCGTATGATCGTGCCACAAGAGTGAGTTTAATCTTCATCTGAAAGATCTTATTGTTAATAAAAAAAATCAAAATTAAAATGGGATTAGGAAAAATGGCCCGGTGCACTCATTGCCAATACTACAAATGGCGGCACATTCTTCCCGGAGGTTGGTTCAAAGTATGCATTAGGATCCCCGATAGTCTCGGAAAACCGAGTCGTTGTGAATATTTCGTTAAGGAAACAAAACAAACAAAAATTATCTGATTGTCTAGCGTATCACCCTCTCACAATTTGGCCACATGCGGTGAGGCGGGGGACGGGATTGTGGGGACTGGGCGGACCCCCGTGGGTGCCTACGAGATGGCTGTCGTCAATTGCTGGTTTTGAGGGAGCATGGGAGGCGGGTATTTCTGTTCCTGAGAAAACCTCAATGGATCGATTTTACCGGGAAAATCGGGATCCGATTGCGGAATGAAAATCGGTCACCGATTTTTCCGGAACGGTTTTCAATCGCGATCGTGATCGCGATTGCAGTTACGAAATCGCTGATAGATCTTCGCATGAAAATCAGGATCCGATTGTGAAGGCTGGGAAACTTATCCGGTCATACGATCTGGAGATCGGGTCGACCGGTTTTTGGTGAGAGAATTCGCGGCGGGATGGTAATTCGTCATGCTTATCGGTTGCGTGCGGGAGGCGGGGGCCGTGGTTGTGATGAGGGTTGGGCGGACCTAGAGCCAGAGGAGAAAAAATATGTCGAATGTTTTTTAAAGAATCAAGAGTTTTATTAAATGTGAAATAGATGGACGTTTTTATCAGTTGGTCTGGAGATCGAAGTAAAAAAACCGCGCTCCAATTTAAAGAATGGTTGCCCTTAATAATTCAAGCGATTAAGCCGCATATCTCAACAGACTTCGAAAAAGGTACTCGATGGTCCGCCACAATATCCGAATTATTGGATTCTGTTCAATTTGGAATAATTTGTTTAACTCGTGAAAACTTAGCTGAACCTTGGTTGTTATTTGAAGCAGGGGCAATGTCCAAATCTAAAAACACTCACGTATACACATTTTTATTGGATATTGAACACAATGCTGTCAAACCGCCACTTTCTCAGTTCCAACACACAATATTTTCAAAAGAAGACGTGTTGAAATTATTAGCGTCTTTAAACGCTCATTTACCGGAGAGCAATAAACTATCAGAATCACAATTATCAACTATATTTGAAACCTTTTGGCCTAGGCTTGAAGAATCTCTGACTGCGATAAAAGATGAAACTCTCGAATCTTTAAAACCAAAAAGAAAAACAGACGAGATTATAAATGAAATTCTTGAGTCAACGAGAAGACAAGAAAACACAACTCAAAATTTATTGAAACGTATGGAGATTTGTTGTAAATCCATAGCCGATCAAAATAAAATTCTGTTTCCTTCTCAAATAAAATACATGTCAAATCCGTCTTCAAAAAATCTATTTAATCAATTTTGCGAAAATAATCTTGAGACCCACGATACACTAAATGATGATTCTGTTCAGAAATTTGCATCCTTTCTAAAAATGTCAGAAAATAGGAAATTGAACGTGGAAGCAATTCAAAAATATAACGAGATATTGAACGATTTAAAGAATTTATCAAATGAAGATCGAGAAGAATTGGAGCATTTTTTGAAACAATCCATAACCCTTTCATCTCATCCTTCAGTTCCAAAGAAATCCAATTCGTGTAAGAAAAAATAAATTTTTTATCTGTAGTCAATAGTCCTATTCAAAGCCACGGGATCGTGGAATAGAACGGGTTCGGAATGACTGATGCGATTTTCCAAATCCGAGAGAAGATTCCCACGACTCTATGAAATAAGTTGCTGATTGAGCACCCTATTTGCTAGTTCCATACCCGGAATACCTTCATATCGAGTATTGAGAGAATTTCGCAACCTGAACAGTCTTCGTTCTGCTGTATCCACTAACTGAGAAAAAGTTGTAACCCTTACATAACCTCTTTCGACTTTGTTCTCATTTTCAATTTTTTGAGTGGGTTGAACTTTATTTGAGATGGTATCACCAACCACGAAAGCGGTAATGTAAGGATTTCCGATGATACTCTTACAGCATGTAAAATCTTCCGCATAATGGTAAGCCTGATCTCGTTCTTCCCTTGTAATTTCGAATTTTCCTCTTTTAAGTTCTATTATTAGTACTCTTTTTAGTTCAGTAAGATTTGTGTCGTTATTAAAATCCTCAGTGCCGGTCAGTGATAGCGTGAAATCCCCCAATACAACTAAATCCGGTCTTTGGCGAGGATTTTCGAATAATTCTGAGCCCCTTTCAACTTTAAAAATTTCTCTTGCCGCGGTTTGTAATGTTTTGTTTGAAGTATATTCGTTAGAATCAAATTCTGGTCCAAACACCCATCTTGCCTCGGTAACGAGTGGGTGAAGAATTTTCAATTCGTCGACTCCTTTATCAGAAGAGAGTTTTCTAATCGCTTCAATTACGGTTAATCTAAGATCGATCTCATCAAGAACAGTAAGTGCGTCTTTTACTGTCCATTGATCAAGGAGATGATTCAAACCAGAGATATCATCTTCATTGAGCATAGAAATTTTTCGAAGAAGTTCTTGCCCGTTTCTCGAACTCTCTAAATTAATAAATGCGTCAATAATTCTAGATTTAACACTTTGTTGTATTGAGTAGGATGATACGGCGATTTGATTGACGAACTCATTAACATCGTGACGACCGAGCAAGGATAATCGAGCAATCCTTGGACCGAATTCTTTCTCTACTTCATCCCGAATTTCAGAAATGTGACTTTTTGCGATTTCCTCGAACAAGAGATCTAGTTGTTTGGATAATTTTTTGTAGACTAGATCCATCTTCTCATGTTTTATAAATCCGGACCAGTCTTCTTTGACGTATTCTCCAAGATCATTTGTTTTTATAATTACCTCATATTGTTTTCCGATCCTTGTTCTTCCATCAATAATTGAATTTTTTCCGAGTATCCATGAAGGTTCTCCCACAAGGCGGTTATCTTGCCAGAATGCAATTCCTTGATAGAGGATCTTCCGATGAGCTTTTGAGGTATCGACGAGTGAAATTTCTAAATGAATGTTCTCATCGACATTGATTAACTGTCTTTTAACGATTGATGGATGTGTTTCCAATTTTGCAGTTCTGTTATTGATATTGACAATGAATTTTGGATCGTGAAGAAATCTAGAAGAAATAATTTCAAACATATTGTTTGCATCTGGAAGATTTCTTACCACATTGACTTCTAACCGAGTTCCATATCCTTGATTATCAGAAATCTTTTCTGATTTTATGATAAATGGTGAATCTTCCCTCGAAGTGGAAATGATAAATTTTGATTGTTTTCCCTTTGAGCATGTTATGACTGAATATTCATCGTTAAAACAAAGAAGTCCATGTCTTCCAATACCATTTCTTCCGTAAGCCCGACGTTTTCCGGTTTGTCCTGGTGGAAAAATGACGTCTTTTCCTTGATGAGCAATTCTGTTGTAACCAAGCTTCATCCACCGAGCATGAAACTGCTCATTTGTCATGCCCGATCCGTTATCCTCAACAATGAGTAATTCATTTTCTTTTTTTGGAATCGTGATATCGACTTTGGAAGCGCCAGCATCCCACGCATTAGCAACTAATTCAGTTAGAGCAATATCGGGCCTTGTAGCCAATGCACCGAGAGAACGGACAAGATAATTTTCTTCAAATAGTGTTTTTTGGATATTTGACATGAGGTTCTGCTCCAATTATTTTTGAATTATTTTCCTTTAATATGTCGATAATAGGTTGATGAGCAAAATACAACTTCTTTTTGCACACGTTAAACGTTTTGAATTATTATGAGCCGGTGATGCGCTACATCAATCCTCCTCCCCTTCACTTTCATGCCCCGAACCACACCCCTTAAACTCCCGGAGCCAAACAGTCCGAGCACACGAACATGAAAGATATCATCATCAAAGGTGCCCGCCAGCACAACCTCAAAAATATCAGCGTCACCATTCCCCGCGACAAGCTGGTCGTCATAACCGGCGTCTCCGGCTCCGGCAAATCCACGCTCGCGTTCGATACCCTTTACGCGGAAGGCCAGCGCCGCTATGTCGAATCCCTCTCCTCGTACGCCCGGCAGTTCCTCGGCATCATGCAGAAGCCGGATGTGGACTCCATCGAAGGCCTCTCGCCGGCCATTGCCCCCGGGCAGAAGACCCCCCCCGGGAATCCCCGGAGCACGGTCGGGACCGTCACCGGGATCTACGATTACCTCCGTCTTCTCTATGCCCGGATCGGGACGCCGTTCTGCCCCGGGCACAATATCCCCATCGCAGCCCGGATCACTTACTGATCCGCAAGGCCCGGGTGGCAGTGAAAATCCGGGATGCGAACTACGTAAAAAAGTTCGCGAATCTGCGGTAGTGACTGGCCGTAGTTCAAAAAAGATAGTATCAGGTATTCAGCGAAACTTCACCGGCCGGGACCGGCCGTACGCACAGTTTCTTCCGGTATGCTTCTCTCATAATAACGTCAATCTTCCGGGAAATTTCCCCAGAAAAATATGACTCTCCGCATTCCTCGCAAACGAAGGCCGGTACATCTTTAATGATTACAACTTCGCCGCTGGCCCGGGCCATGAATTCTGTTGTGCTTTCTTTCAGCTTCCCGTTGCATAAAGCGCAACGATCGATTTTTGTGTTTGACGGCGGAGTTGTCTTTTTGCCTTTCATGGTTACCCCGTTCTCAAACGTGATATCACTCGATAAATTCCCTAACGTTTCACTTTCATGGACAGAAGACGGGGATCCTGAAGTCTCTGCGAACTTTTTCTTCACCGCTTTTACAAAAAGTTTCGGGGTATCTTCAGGTTTTAATTTTGCCATAATTCCACCTTTTACCAAGACTCTTTTCTTTTTCGGAAATCCACCCAGTTTTCTTTTTCCGGCAGATATGCAGTAACGACGACGAGGTTATCCTGGCAGATTGCTCCTACTACATGATAGGCAGTATGATTAATAAATCCGAGTATGAGCATTGCCGGGCAGGGTTCCCTGTCGGGGTATTCTTCAATAATTTCCCCTTTTGCAACAATTTCCAGCAGTTCGTCAGTTGAAATGTTCCGCTCGAACATTCTGCTTCGGGCATGACCGGAAATAACAACCTCGCCCCTCTCAACTAATGCTGACCTGCGTTCGGTTGCCTTCATGCTTTATGTCCGATCTGTCCAATGCCAATCATTATTCTCGTGCATAAATATAATCAATTTCGATCTTGTTTTATCAATACGGCCGGAGAAAATCACGGATCCCAGGAAATCCCATCAATCCCCCTGTCTTTCACTTTCATGCCCCAACCCTCAGCCCTTTAAATGCCGGAGCTTAACAGTCTGAGCACACGAACATGAAAGATATCATCATCAAGGGTGCCCGCCAGCACAACCTCAAAAATATCAGCGTCACCATCCCCCGGGACAAGTTGGTCGTCATAACCGGCGTCTCCGGCTCCGGCAAATCGACATTGGCATTCGATACCCTCTACGCGGAAGGCCAGCGCCGCTATGTCGAATCCCTCTCCTCGTACGCCCGGCAGTTCCTCGGCATCATGCAGAAACCGGACGTGGACTCCATCGAAGGGCTCTCGCCGGCAATATCCATTGAACAAAAAACCACGAGCAAAAATCCCCGCAGCACGGTCGGGACCGTCACCGAGATCTACGATTACCTCCGGCTCCTCTATGCCCGGATCGGGACGCCGTTCTGTCCCGAGCACAATATTCCCATCGCAGCCCGGACCCCCGATAAGATCGCAGAGCAGATCGCGGCCGAATACTCTGGCCAGGTCACGGTCCTCGCTCCAATAGTCCGGCAGAAGAAGGGGACGTACCAGCAGCTCTTAAAGGATCTCAACAAGGAAGGGTTCACCCGGGTCCGGGTCAACGGGAAGATCATCCGGACCGACGAGGAGATCAAGCTCGACCGGTACAGGATGCAGGACATCGAGATCGTGATCGACCGGCTCGATTCCTCCGACAAGTCCCGGCTTGCCGAGGCGGTGGAGAACTGCCTGAAAAAGTCCGAGGGGCTCGTGCTGGTTGCCGATGAAGCGGGGAAAGAGACCACGTACTCGTCCCTCATGGCCTGCCCGGTCTGCGGGATGGCATTCGAGGAACTCCAGCCGCGGATGTTCTCGTTCAACAGCCCGTTCGGCGCCTGCGAGGAATGCCACGGGCTCGGGGTCAAGATGGAGTTCGACCCGGACCTGATCATCCCGGACAAGGACCGGTGCATTGCCGACGGGGCTGTTGCCCCGTACCGCAACCCGATGGACGGGTTCCGGGGCCAGTACCTCGCAACGCTCGCGAAGAACTTCGGCTTCTCGGTCCTCACACCCATCAGGGATCTCACGAAAGAGCAGTACGAGGCGCTGATGTTCGGCTCATCGAAGCGGATGAAGTTCCAGATGAGCATGAAGAACGGCGACGCCGAATGGTCGCACACCGGGGAGTGGGAAGGGCTCCTCCCGCAGACCGCCCGGCTCTATGCCCAGACCCAGTCGGACTGGCGGAAACGCGAGCTCGAAGGTTACATGCGGGTATCGCCCTGCCCGTCCTGCAACGGGAAGCGGCTCAAGGACAAGGTGCTCGCAGTCCGGATCGACGGGAAATCGATCATCGATGTGACCGACATGTCGATCACGGAAGGCATCGCGTTCTTTAAAAATATCCGGCTGACCCCGAAGGAAGAGGAGATTTCCCGGCTGATCACCAAGGAGATCAGGAGCCGGATCGATTTCCTGGAAAAAGTCGGGCTCGGGTACCTCACCCTCTCCCGGAACGCCGGGACGCTCTCCGGCGGGGAGGCGCAAAGGATCCGGCTCGCCACCCAGATCGGCTCGAACCTGATGGGCGTCCTGTACGTGCTGGACGAGCCTTCCATCGGGCTCCACCAGCGCGACAACCGGAAACTGATCGAGACCCTCCGGACGCTCCGCGACCTCGGGAACACGGTGCTCGTGGTCGAGCACGACGAGGACATGATCCGGTCCGCGGAGCACGTCATCGACATGGGCCCGGGTGCCGGGATGCACGGCGGCTACATTGTCGCGGAAGGAAACCCGAAGCAGATCGAGAAGAACAAAAAGTCCCTCACCGGCCAGTACCTCTCCGGATCAAAGCAGATCGATGTGCCCAAGAACAGGAGAGTGCCGAAACAGTACATCACGATCAAAGGGTGTTCAGAGAACAACCTCAGGAACATCACCGCGAAGTTCCCGATAGGTCTCCTCACGGTCGTTACCGGTGTCTCGGGCAGCGGGAAGTCGACCCTCGTGTACGAGACCCTGTACAAGGGCATGATGCAGATCATCAACAGGTCCCGGGAGCAGGCCGGGAAGCACGAGAAGATCGTCTTTGACGCTGCAATCGACAAGGTCATTGTCATCGACCAGTCCCCGATCGGAAAGACCCCCCGGTCCAACCCCGCGACCTACACGAAAGTCTTCGACGAGATCCGCACGGTCTTTGCCGAAACAAAGGAGGCGAAGATGCGGGGCTACAAGGCGGGCCGGTTCTCCTTCAACATCCGGGGCGGACGGTGCGAGGCGTGCGAGGGCGACGGTCTCATCAAGATCGAGATGAACTTCCTCCCCGACGTGTACATCGAGTGCGAGGAGTGCAAGGGAAAGCGGTACAACCGCGAGACGCTCGAAGTCCTGTACAAGGGGAAATCGATCGCCGACGTGCTCGACATGAGCGTGGAAGAGGCGATGAAGCACTTCGAGAACATCCCCTCCATCCGGTCAAAGCTCGAGACCCTCTCCCGGGTAGGCCTCGACTATATCAAGCTCGGCCAGTCCTCGACCACGCTCTCGGGCGGCGAGGCGCAGCGGATCAAGCTCACCCGGGAACTCGCGAAGCGTGCCACCGGCCGGACCCTCTACCTGCTGGACGAGCCCACGACCGGGCTTCACTTCGACGACACCAAGAAACTGATCACGGTGCTGGACGATCTCGTGGAGAAGGGCAACACCGTGATCGTGATCGAGCACAACCTCGATGTGGTCAAGTCCGCCGACCACCTCATCGACATCGGGCCCGAGGGCGGGGATGCCGGCGGAAAGATCATCGCGACCGGGACGCCGGAGAAGGTCGCGGGAACAAAGGGGAGTTATACGGGCGAGTTCCTCAGGCCGATCCTTGCGGCAAAGTGAAGGGATATCACGGTTCCTTATCTTTTTGCCGGGAGAGGAGCCGGTCCATTTTTTCGCGGGGTTCCGAAGAGGCCGGGTCGATATGGATCGCCCGCCGGTATTTTTCAATGGCCTCTGTATACCTCCCGAGCGTTGCAAGGCAGTCGCCCATCTCGTAATATGCCTGGGAAAACCGGGGGGCGATAATAACGGCCTGCCGGTAATACTCCAATGCCCGGCCGGTCTGCCCCTCAACCGAGAGTTCCCTTGCCTTCCGATAGAGGTGTTGGGCCTCGATCGGAATCCCTATTGTACATAACCATTCCATCCCTGTACCTGTCTGCACGAAAATACCCCGGGCGTGTCGCTGCTCAGGGGATTCGATTATACTTCATGTTATATAAAACGTGTGGCAAACGTCATCTGACGTGAAACCTGCAAATGCCCGGCAGCCGCAGCCATCCCCCATCCCCATCCTTATGACCCTTTAGTCAGATGATAGTACAGCGATGATCGATCTTACTGCAATCCCCCATACCCCCGGCTGTTACCTTTTTTCGGACGCGGGGGGGACCATCATCTATGTCGGGAAAGCCAGGGATCTCAGGAAACGGGTGACCAGTTACTTCCGGAAAAAAGACCATGACATAAAAACAAAAAACCTCGTTGCCCTCATCGCCTCGGTCGACCTGATGGTCACGCACACAGAGACCGAGGCCCTCCTCCTGGAGAACAACCTGATCAAAAAGCACCAGCCGAAATACAACATCGATCTCAAGGATGCCAAACGCTATGCGTATATCGAGATCACGAAAGAACCGTTCCCCCGGATCGGTATTGCACGGCAGACAAAGCGCGGGGATGCCTTATATTTCGGGCCGTTTGTCTCGGCCGCGGAACGCGACGCGATCCTGCGGGTGATAAAACGGGTATTTGTCCTGCGCTCGTGCAGGAAACTGCCCGCACGCGCCTGCCTCCGCTACCACCTGAAGAGCTGCAGCGCCCCCTGCATCGGGGCGGTGAGCCAGGAGGAGTACCGCCGGCAGGTAGACCGGGCATCGGCCCTCCTCCGGGGAAAGTCCGGCGAACTGCTCGCCCTGCTCCGGGCTGAAATGGCGGAGTGTGCCGGCCGGCAGGAGTTCGAAAAGGCCCTTGTCCTCCGCAACCAGATCGCTGCGATCGGACACCTTGCCGAACGCCAGCATGTCGAGCACCCGAAGGAGACCGACCAGGACGTGATCGCGTACACGGTTGCCGGGGACCGGGTGTACCTGATGGTCTTTTCCGTGGAAAAAGGCCTCCTTTCCGGCAAACAGGAATACACCTTCGACTACCACGACGATTTTTTCGACGAGTTCCTCGTCCTGTATTACGCCGACCGGACTCCCCCCCAGGAACTGATCGTCCCCTGCGCTGTCAGCGGGGGGATGGCAGGGTACCTCTCGGAACAAAAAGGGCGGTCCGTGCAGGTGACCGTCCCGAAGATGGGCGAGAAGAAGAAGCTTGTCGGACTCGTTGAGAAAAATATCGAGCAGGCCTTCATGAAGAACGATCTGAAGGTAAAAGACCTGCAGGCAAGCCTCGGCCTCATGCAGCCCCCGGAAGTCATAGAATGTTTCGATATCTCCCACCTCTCCGGCACGTCCATGGTCGGGTCGATGGTGCAGTTCCGCAACGGGGCGCCGGACAAGAAGAATTACCGGCGTTTCAGGATCCGGACGGTGGAGGGCATCGACGATTATGCATCGGTTGCCGAGATCGTGAAACGGCGGTACCGCCGTCTCATGGAAGAACAATCGGCCCTGCCGGATCTTGTCATCATCGATGGCGGCAAAGGCCAGCTTGCCGCAGCACGCGGTGCGCTGGAGGATCTGGGCATCTCCCTTACGGTCATAGCGCTTGCCAAGCGCGAGGAGGAGGTGTACCTGCCCGGGGAGATGCTCCCCCGCCGGCTGGACGGGAAAGGGATGGCCCTGCATGTCCTCCAGGAGATCCGGGACGAGGCCCACCGCTTTGCCATTGCGTACAACCGGCTGCTCCGCAGCAAAACCATGACCGGGAAAAAGTCCCGTTCCGGCACCCGGCGGAAATCATGAGCGTGCGGGTGCCGCAGTTCGCGGTACAAAAAAATGGCAGCCCTGCTTTTTTTGCCGGCCGGGCTCTTCCGAAATTGTCCCGGGAAAAAAAGGATCAGAGGGTTGTATCGAGCATCAGCTTCTGTGACCCGTCCAGGAAATAACCGGTAACCACCACATGGCTGTTCCCGGTAAAGGTGCCGGTCAGCGGGATGGTTGCCCCGAACTTCAGCGGGGACGTGGACAGGTGATCGCCGGCAGACTTTGTCTGGACCTTTCCCGTGCTGTCGGTAACCGTTGCTTTCAGTTCAAGGAGCGTGGTCGTGTCGGAACTGCCGGGGTAGGCAACGGTCATGTGACTGCTGTCGGTCCGGGTCACGGTGACCGGTGCGGGCAGACTCTGCGTTTGTTGTGCTGCCGGTGCCGGTTGTTGCAGTACCGGCTGCGTGCACCCGCTGGCAAGGATCATCAGCGCGATGAGTGCCGGCAGGCAGACAGCGACAGTACCTTTCCGGGAGTGGGAGAACGGGCTGGTCATTGGATCAACCATTCGATACCGGGTTTAATAAAAATTCCCCTGCGACAGGTTCACCGGCCGGGCCGGTGCCCACCTCGCCTTCTGCGCAGCACAACGCCGTTACCGGATAAGAACCTCTATCCATTTCAAAAGGAAACCGGATACCATGGAGCCGGCCCCGTGCATCATCGCCTTCATGGCAGTCCTTTTGACCGCAGGGTGCCTGTACCCCTTTGCTGCTCTTTCGGCTCCCCCCGCGCCGACACCGGTCCCCACCCCTGCTCCTGCACCGGGCGCGATTCCCGTTGTGGAAATCCTCCTGGCCGTGAATATTTCCGCAGATCCTGTTCGCCAGGAGGATACCGGTGATACAGAATTCCTCGGGGCGACAGACCGGTGTTATGCCGCGACCCCGGTTCTTGAGGATACGAAGACGGTCCTCGCGTTCACGGTATGCATGCAGCATACCCCGATCCCCTCGGGTGCCTGTGCAAAACAGTTCAGGAGCGAAGTGCTTGCCTATACCACCAAAGACGACGATACGACCGCGGGATACCGGCGGGCAACCTACAACATGCAGGTCGCCCGCACGAGATTTTCGCAGTGTCTTGCCCGGTTACCGTAAAAGATCCCCGGCGGCCGGTCTTCCCGGTGTCCCTCCCGTGAACCAAAGCCATGCCCCAAAGGTCCGAGAATTTTCGCAGTTAACGTCTGGTTTATCAGATCCGCGGACCATGGTTTTTGCATGAACCGCACCGCGATCGCGCTCTGTATGATCTGCATTGCAGCGATACTTTTTGCCGGCTGCACGACTCAGTCTCCGCAGTCTCCGGATTCCACGACCGTGCCATCTTCATTGTCACCGGCACCTCCTGCCACAACAGTACCTGTCTGGGAGGTTCCCAAAACTACCGGCGTGCAGACGCTGTTATCGCAGATCTCCCTGACAACAGCAGCTTCACCGGGGCAGGTCCGGGAATGTACCGGCGATGAGGATTGCGTACCGTCTGAATGCTGTCACCCGTCCGGCTGTGTGAAAAAAGGCAGCCAGACGTCCTGTACCGGTGTATACTGCACAATGGTCTGCGAAGGCCCGCTCGACTGCGGTGCCGGGAGCTGCGGGTGCGTGAAGGGAAAATGCAGTGTTATTCCCCGGTCATCGGCACGGTATGCCCCCGCCCTTTATACGGGCATAACGATTATTGCCACACCCCGGCGGTATTCCCCCATGATGTCATCGACCCCCGGTATAGGCCTTGAGCTGATAGCCATCGGCTTCAAACCTGAGAAAGCATCGTTTGCGTGGAAGGCAACATACGGTCGCTTTCTCTCGTGGAATTCCCCGGATTTCAAAGTAAACACACGGGGAGATTCCGCAACCAGCCATGGTGAAAAAATCTACTGGACGTTTAACGAAAAGCCGTCTTCCACGGCGACCCCTGTGACGATTACCGTAACCGCAACCGATACGGCATCCGGGCAGCTTCTCGGAAGCTCGGCGGTAACGCTTGCATGGGAGGGAAATAATTCGGTAACCGTCAGGGAGATTGAATAACCCTTTTTTTAAACAGGGTCATTACCGGTTCCTGCACGAACGTGCGGCTTCAGGAAAACACGGTCAGGATAATCTCCTGATCCGGGGTGTTCTTATAAACCGCGATAAAAGAGCACCCGCAGACTCTTGTTTGGAGCCGGCAGGTAATCTCCTCTCCTTTTTCAATGAATCCAGGGGCCTGCAATGGTTTTTTTAAAAAAATTCAATGCAGTAAATTTATTTTTATGGTCAGTAATTAGTACCAATGCCAAAATTCTGTCCAACGTGCGGGAGTTCCCTCCCCTTCGAAAACGCCGAGATCTGTCCCCGGTGCGGGGTGAGGATCGAACTCCCCGCCCCTGCAGTTCCCGCCGGGATCCGTAACCCCTGGATTGCCGTGATACTGAGTTTTTTCTTCGCCGGGTGGGGCCAGTGGTATAACGGCCAGACCTGGGACGGGTTGAAATTCTTCGGGACTTTTCTGGGTTCGTACCTGCTCATGTTCGTCATGGCAGTCATCATGGCGAGCCAGCCGGTGGCAGCCCTGTTTGTAATAGTTTTGTGTGTGGTAATCCTGGGTATATGGGTTTACGGCATGTACGAGGCATATACGACGGCAGAAAAAATCAACAGAAAGGAAGCGGACTTTCAAAACAAAAGCGCCCTCTTCTGGTTACCGGTTGCTCTCGTTATCCTGGGAATACTCCTGCTCCTTGCAGCGGTGGCTGCTGCGTTTGCATTCGGGATGGCAGGGTCATCGGCTGCCCCGGTATCGTCGGCTGCCATAGTACAGACAACGGAAATCTCGCGGATTCCCGCCCCTGTATATACTCCCGTGGTAACTCTCGCTCCTCCGGTGCAGGTGATAGCCCGGCCTGCCGTCCTGGGGTGGAACCGGTACACGATCCCGCAGACCCAGATCGGCATTTACATCCCGGATGACTGGACAACGACAACGAAGTCCATGTCCTACGGGGGCAGGGATTATACCGTCCTGGCAGCCTATTCACCGGACGGGACGACTGCCATCGGGGCATTCAGCCTGGACGTAACGGGAATCATCGGCGGCCAGGCAACCCTGGAAAAGGTACTGGACCAGGGTTATATTGACGCCGACATGTACGAGGGGATCATCACGGGACTGAGCTCGGGCAGTTCCAGCAGCCCCGTGACAAATATTATCGAGGATCCAACCTATTATTCGCTATCCGGACACCCGGCACGGAAGTTCGAATATACCCAGGCAGGCACCCATTTTGTCGATTACGCCATCGTGGTGGACAAAAAGTCCATGGTGCTGGAACTGCTGATGACGACCCCTCAGGCCACATACGACGATCGCACGAAAGGAAAAGAATCGTTAACCTCGATCACCGGATAAGGCAGCACCCGTGACAGGGCGGTGAAGAATCACAAAATTTTTTCCGGCCGTATTTTCGCCGGAGGTGCCTGCCAGGTGTCCTCTTCCGGTGTCTCCCGGCCCGCCCGTGTCCTGTCCGCATACGGAAAATATCCTGCCATGGTTAAAAATTTCTCAAGGAAAAAGAGCAGGGTTTTTTGGGATCCCCGTTACGTCAGGACCGGGGGAGGGGTCGGGAAGATGGTGAAGTAGAAGATATCCGTGATAATGCATGCCAGGCCTGCAAGGATCCCCAGGATCCCGAGGATTGCCTGCCAGCTTTTCCTGTTCTCCGACCTGAAGAGGACAACTCCCCCCAGGACCATGGCGAGCAGCGCGAAGATATAGGGATACCGGAACCAGGAAAGAGCAGCAAGGATGACACTCCCGATACCCAGTACGGACATTGCCATGTTCCCGGCGGGTTTTACCGGGGCCGCCATTACCGGCTGCGCAACGGCCGGCTGGGGGGGATAATACGCCGGCTGGGCGGGGGAAGGCGCTGCAACCGGCGGGACAGGGACTCCTGCAGACTGGGAAGCGGGTGCCTGCCGGTTTTTTTGGAAGGGCTTCCCGCAGTTTTTACAAAACTGGTTGGTATCGGGATTCTGGGTCCCGCATTCGCTGCAAAACATGGTGTCACTCTCTTGTCTGCTTTTTATTTATACGGATATGAATATTGTGATTTTTCGAAAGAACCCCCTGTCGTACCCGCGAACCGCAGGAACGGTGCTCTCCGGCGCTGCTGTACAAAAAAAATTCCCCCGGCGGGGGCGGATTCTCTCCGGTAATGCCACAGGGCCTGCCGGCAAACGGGATATCTCCATCCGGGCACGATCGGGCGTTGTGCCGGTCCGGCCGGATCCGGTGCACCCGGTGTCCAGGAGTACAAAAAATGAGAAAAAAGAGATCGGATCGGCCATAAAAAAAAAGATCCGACCGCAGCATTTAACCAGTGTTTTATGAGTCTTTTGGTCAAACGAGGCATAAAGATAGCATTAAATAGTAGACGAAGTATTGTATATCCTAATCCCAATACGGGGTACGCAATGACCGAAGACAAACGAAAGATACAGCTTCTGAAACTCTTCAGTACCATGTCGGGCAAGACCAAGATTGTCGAACCCATGAAGAATATCCATGGTACCCTGAGAGACAGTGACGCGATTGAACGCGAGGTCGCCCTCGTGATGAGGGAGATCACGGAACAGGGAATCTTCAAGACTTCCTTAAAACCGATCCAGCTTGCAAAGCTCGTCACTTCTTTTTACGGGGGAAAGAACGATACCGAGATCGCCCGCGAACTCGGCGACGAGAAACTGTCAAAGACCGTTGCCCGGGCCCGGGTGAGGCTCAAGCTCTTCCGCGAGCTTGACTTCAAGATGCCCTTTGACAAGGAGAGGATGGAAGACTTGATCGATTCCGGCAAGACCATGAAGGAAGTGTCCGAGGAACTCGGCGTCAGCCCGTCGACCCTCCGGGAATACCGGCATGTGATCGAGGAACAGGAAGACCCGACCATCGATACCTATATCGACCGGATCCGCGATGTCATGGAAGACCGCGATCTCTCCGAACAGATGACCCGGA
>Ga0116170_10002377_pt1 | contig 18199 bp, 15 predicted proteins | sample AD_JPNHW1_MetaG_FD_89797 | JGI IMG/M metagenome (GOLD analysis project Ga0116170, IMG submission 89797) | Active sludge microbial communities of municipal wastewater-treating anaerobic digesters from Japan - AD_JPNHW1_MetaG | ecosystem: Engineered > Bioreactor > Anaerobic > Digestate | place...
CGGAATCTCTACGCGGCGGTCTATCACCGGAATCTCTGCGTGGTGGTCTGTCACCATATTCTCTACGTGGCGGTCTGTCACCGGAATCTCTGCGCGGTGGTCTTTCGTCGTATTCTTTTCGTTGATAAGGTTTATTATCAGTTCTTTTTCGTTTAGATGTCTCATTATCAGAAGTTCTGCGGCTTCTTGAAGATTTTGCAGGACTATCTTTTCTTGATTTACTAAAACTACGTTTTTTCGGGGAATCTTCCATGAATAATAACTATTAAAAATCTGCATTTTAATAATGCAAAATTCGGGCGGCAAAGATACAATTAATTTTAATCAATTTTATTTTACCTCAACAATAATTGAACTTTTTTCTTCACGTAATCTTTTGGTATATAAACATTTTGTTTTTATTTGGGCGTTCCGGCTCGCTGCGCTTCGCCGTCGCGCTTCGTCGACCGGGCTTTGGACAATTGTAACTGTTTCTAGAGACGCTATTAATCGCGTCTCTACGGAATTTGACACAAAATTATTATTAAGGAATATATATTCAAAATTTTGATTATTTTTGCCTCCAACTGAGAAACAGATTTATCTTTTTCAAAGTTATAAAAAATAGAGTTCTAATCCAAAAGTAACAATCTGATGGAAAAGCGTTTAGGCATGATTGCCATTGTCATCACCGACAAACACATAGTTTTTGAAGTCAACGAATTAATTTCGGATTTTTCCGAATTTGTCATTGCTCGTCAGGGTATTCCGATGCCCCAAAAATCACTTTCTTTTATTTCCCTGATTGTGGAAGCTCCCATGAATTCTATTAACACCCTTACCGGAAAGTTGGGGCGTTTACAAGGAGTGGAAGTAAAGACAATCATAACAAAACAGGAATTGGTGAGTGAAAAAACTAATTTTCAATAAGAAAAATAACAATTTAAAAAATATCACAATGAACACAGAAGAGAGAAACAAAAATTTTATCGACAGAGAAAAATTGTACTCCATGATTGAGGGGCAAGCACCAACAAAGAATGAGCTGCAAGCTATTTTGAATAAAGCCAAGGAATTAAAAGGGTTGTCTATGGAAGAAGTGGCTGCTTTATTAAGAGTAGAAGACCATCAGGACATCAGATCTATTATGGATGTTGCCCATTATGTCAAAGAAAGCATTTACGGAAAGCGTTTAGTGCTCTTTGCACCGGTATATACCGGCAATGTTTGTGTTAATAATTGCGTCTATTGTGCCTTCCGAAAGGATAATAAAAAAATTGTCCGCAAAGTGCTAAATATGGATGAAATTGAAGAAGAAACCAGAATTTTACTTCGCGACGGACATAAAAGAATTTTACTTATTTGTGGAGAAACTCCGCGAAACAACATAGATTATATTTGCGAAGCAATCCGTCGTGTTTATGCAGTCAATGAGAACAATCAGAATGTCCGTCGTATCAATGTAGAGTTGGCTCCGATGTCAGTGGAAGATTTTCGTAAACTGAAAGCGGAACGTATTGGTACCTATGTTTGTTTTCAGGAAACCTACGATCCTGTTTTGTACAAAGAATATCATCCGTCAGGAACTCCGAAAGCCGATTTTGAAAACCGATTATTGGTAATGGATAGAGCTATGGAAGGCGGCATTGATGATGTGGGGCTGGGTGTATTGTTCGGACTTGCCGACTATAGATATGAAATTCTTGCCTTAATGGAACATGCCAACCACCTTGAAAGAGCCTTCGGTTGTGGTCCTCACACGGTTAGTTTTCCTCGTATTGAACCTGCTGAAGGAGCTCCGCTTCCGGAACATATTCCACATGCCGTTTCTGACGAAGACTTTAAAAAAATTATTGCCATTATCAGAATCGCGCTGCCCTATACCGGTATCATATTAAGCACCCGCGAAAATGATGAAATGCGTACGGAGCTTTTCAATTATGGTATTAGCCAGGTTTCTGCCGGCTCCAGAACTAATCCGGGAGCATACAGTGATGAATCCGAACAATCGGGCAGCCAGTTCTCTTTAGGAGATCACCGCTCCTTGGAAGAGGTTATCTCCAGCATGATTGATTCAGGTTATATTCCTTCTTTCTGTACCGGTTGTTACCGTAAAGGAAGAGTGGGGCATGATTTTATGGATCTTGCAAAGCCGGGCTTGATCAAACAATATTGTTTGCCCAATGCAATGTTCTCTTTTAAAGAGTATTTGTATGATTTCGCCTCTGAGGAAACCAGAAAAAAAGGACTTGCCCTAATCCAAAAAATGGTGGATGAAATGCCTGAAACAGCACATAAAAAGAAAGTTGATTCTGAATTGAAAGCTATTGACGAGGGAGAAAGAGACAGGCTCTTCTAATTCTTCTTCTTGGATATTGAAGAGATAAATTCTTCGGCAAGCATCTGCTTGAGAACGATGGGGGAAATATCACGAGTTATTTTCCCCTCTTTGCATATGGATATTTGTCCGGTTTGTTCGGAAACAATGACGGCTATGGCATCGGTCAAGGTGGTGGAGCCTATTGCCGAGCGGTGTCTTAAGCCAAGATCAGTAGGCAAGTTGTCGGCTTTGGAAACCGGCAGAATACAACGGGCTGCTGCAATTCTGTGATTTTTGATAATGACCGCTCCATCATGTAAAGGGCTGTTTTTAAAAAATAAATTTTCAATCAATTCTCTTGAAACGATGGCATCTAACGGCTCTCCCGTAGAAAGAAAATGATCTAAAGGAGTTTCACGCGCCATGATAATTAAAGCTCCGGTTTTGGAACTGGCCATCCTTTTGCAAGCTCTCACAATCGCTTCAATATCCTCGGCAAATTCTTGTGGATTCATTTTCCGATTTAACTTTCCACTCAGAATTTTTATAAACTTGGTGTTTCCAAGATAAATGAGAAAAGACCTGATTTCAGGCTGAAAGACTACTATAAGAGCAATCATCCCGACACTAATCACTTGCCCCATTATTTCTGAGAGTATGCCAAAATGGAGAAGTCCGGCTAACTTATAGACTACAAATAATATGGCAATTCCGACAAATATCCTCACTGCAGCAGTCCCTTTCAGCAATTTATAAAATTCATACAGAATGATAGCCACCAAAAGGATGTCTATGGCATCTGTGAGTCTGAATTTTATAAAGTCTAATGCTAACAGCAAAGTCATAAAAATTTTTTTGCAAAAATACATTTTTTTGCCGAATAGAAAAGTACTACAGCAAACGACCAGACTTGACTTATGCCTTTGGGAAAGTGATACGATATGCAATTTTTCACTATTTTTGCCTCTTGTATGGAAAAGAAGTTTATAAAATATCTGGAAAAATTAGTGCCCAAGCCTGAAAAAGCCAACTTCTTGCTTGCTGTGAGCGGGGGGGTTGACTCCTGTGCACTTACCCATCTCTTTTTCCAAAACAAACTCACTTTCGATATTGCTCACTGTAACTTTCATCTCAGAGGAGAGGATTCCAACCTTGACTGCTCTTTGGTTTCTGCTATGGGTGAAAAATATAATGCTACAGTTTTTATTAAAGAATTTGATACCCTGACACTTGCCAAAAGTTCTGAAAAGTCAATCGAAATGATTGCCCGTGAACTACGGTATGAATGGTTTGCAGAAATCGGTAAAGATTATGACTATATTGTGACCGCCCATCAGGCTAATGACAATGCTGAAACGATGCTGCTGAACCTTACCCGCGGAACCGGACTCAAAGGGATGTGTGGGATTCCTCCTGTCAATGGTAAAGTTATACGTCCGCTGCTTCCTTTTTCTTCTGAAGAAATACGAAATTATGTTACCACCTATCAAATTGAGTATCGTGTTGATGCGTCAAACTTATCTGAAGAATATCAGCGTAATAAGATGAGACTGGTTGTAATTCCGAAACTTCAGGAGATCAATCCGGGTTTTATTAATACCGCCTCTAATGATGCTGCTATTTTTAAAAAACAATATGATTTCTATCTGCATTATATCAATCGGTATAAGAAGAAGTTGCTTGTTGTTGATGAAGAGAGTTGCTCTATTTTACTAAATGATTTGTTCAGGATTAAATATTATGGGCTGGTTTTATATGAAATACTTTCCGATTTTAACTTTAATCCTGCTACTGCCAATCTTATTGCCGAAAACCTTCATTCTATTTCAGGCAAGAGCTATTTTTCTACAACCCATCAACTGATCAAAGACAGAGAAAAGTTGATTATTACGCCCATCTCCCGAAAATTGGAAAACGCCTCTCTTCTCATTTCAGATGCCGAGGCATTACAAACTGCGGGATTTAATGTTGAACTTCTGGATTATGGGCAAGATCTTTGTTTTGAGGAGAATCCTATGATTTTGTATGCTGATGCCGATAAACTTACTTTTCCTTTAACATTGCGAAGATGGAAAAAAGGAGATTATTTTTTCCCGTTCGGAATGAAAGGGAAAAAGAAGCTCAGTGATTTTTTTGTTGACCGAAAAATAGATCTCAATACAAAACATAAGATCCCGTTGCTTTGTTGTAACGATGAAATTGTTTGGGTGGTTGGCTTTCGATCAGACAATCGTTACCGAATAGAAAAAAATAAAACTAAAAAATATTATAAAATAGAATACTATGGAATATTTCAGTGAATATGAAACGGTGAAAAAACGCCCTGCTCTTCTAACCTTGCTTTGCATTTTAACTTTTATCGGTTCGGGATATTTATTTCTGACTTTTCTTTTCCTCTCTTTTTCAACCGATTTAATCCCTCAAATGTTGGAAGTGTTGCAAAACATGAATTATCCCCAAGAGTCAATGAAACTTTTAGAACAAATGGCAGATGTTGCCGGCTGGAAATTCCTTATGTTGTCATTTTCTTACGCTCTTGCTGTTGTAGGAGCAGCTCTGATGCTTAAATTTAACAAAATCGGTTTTCATCTCTATATTATTTCCCAAATTCTTCTTTTTTGCTGCAAAAATCTTCTGATTGGCGGAGCTCTTAAAATGGGATTTTTTGCTATTGCATGGTCCTTGTTTTTTATTACTCTATTCGGACTTTTCTATAAACTGATGATCCCAAAAGAAAGTGAGGAGATAAATCCCGAACCGGATGATGATGATAAATGGAATGAGCAACAATAATGATTGATTTTATGAATAAAGAAGATTTTAAAATACTGAATCAAAAGATATATAACCGCCCGCTGGTTTATTTTGATAATGCCGCCACTACCCAAAAGCCACAGGTGGTTATTGAGGCTCTGTCAGATTATTACGAGACTATCAACAGCAATATTCATCGCGGAGTTCACTACCTGAGTCAGAGAGCAACCGATGAATTTGAATCTGCCAGAAATAAGGTAAAGACCTTTATCAATGCCCCTAATAGCTATGAAATTATTTTTACCCGCGGAACTACCGAATCTATCAATATGATTGCCTATTCTTTTGGGCGTACTTTTCTTAGCGAAGGGGATGAGGTTATTCTTAGTGAGATGGAACATCACTCCAATATTGTTCCCTGGCAGATTGTTTGTGAAGAGAAGAAAGCCGTAATAAAAGTGCTTCCCATGGACGAAAACGGGGTGTTGGAAATTGAAAAACTGGAGACTCTGATTTCCCCGAAAACAAAAATAATTGCCGTAACTCATATCTCTAACGCACTTGGGACTATCAATCCTGTGGAGAAAATTATTGAAATTGCCCACCAACATGATATTCCTGTGATGATTGACGGGGCACAGGCAGTATCGCATTTAAAAGTAGATGTGCAGGCAATGGATTGTGATTTTTATTGTTTTTCAGGACATAAAATGTATGCTCCAATGGGCATCGGCGTGATGTATGGGAAGGAAAAATGGCTCAATAAAATGCCGCCATTTCTTGGCGGCGGGGAAATGATTAAACAGGTTACTTTCGAAAAAACCACTTATAACGATCTCCCTTTTAAATTTGAAGCCGGAACTCCATCGGTGGGAGATGTTATCGGATTGAAAAGATCTATTGAGTACATTGAAAATATAGGGATAGATAAAATTGCAAGCTATGAGAATGAATTGCTGCAATATGGAACGGAAAAACTTCTTAATATTCCCGGAGTGAAAATTATTGGGACCGCTCGTGATAAAGCAGCCATTATCTCTTTTCTTATCAACAAAATTCATCCTTATGATGCCGGAGTCATTATTGATCATCTCGGAGTTGCTGTGAGAACCGGACACCACTGTGCTCAGCCTATTATGGACAAACTCGCTATTCCGGGAACTATCAGAGCCTCATTTGCTCTATATAATTCTAAAGAGGAGATCGACATTTTGGTGGCAGCAGTTCTCAAAGCTAAAGAGATGCTGGAATAAGCTGCTTTGATCCCTTTTGAAAAAATGAGTTATTTTTGCATGCTAAAAAATTAAGGATGATGAAAATTGAAATCATGTCGCCGGTTGGCTCTTATGAATCATTGTCGGCAGCTATTCAGGCAGGGGCAGGTTCCGTCTATTTCGGAGTCGGGAAAATGAATATGCGCGCCCGTTCATCCGTTAATTTTAACCTTGAGGATCTGAAGAATATTACTTCTATCTGTAAAGAACATGGGGTGCTCTCTTATCTGACTGTTAATACGATCGTATATAATGACGAAATAGAAGAAGTGAGGCAACTGCTTGATTTGGCAAAACAATGTGAGGTGTCGGCGATCATTGCCTCCGATTGGGCAGTAATGAACTATTGCCGACAAATAGGACTGGAAATTCATATCTCCACGCAATGTAACATAACCAATATTGAAGCGGTTCGTTTTTACTCGCAGTTTGCTGATGTAATGGTATTGGCACGCGAAGTCAATCTTCGTCAGGTCTCCGATATTTCAAAAGCTATTTGTGAAGAAAATATCTGCGGGCCCGGTGGAAAACCTGTCAGAATTGAAATGTTTGTGCATGGAGCCTTGTGCATGGCGGTGTCGGGGAAATGCTATCTCAGTTTGGATAACTTTAACTTTTCCGCAAATAGGGGAGCCTGCTTGCAGCCTTGCCGACGTGGCTATCTGGTGAAAGATCTGGATCATGAAATTGAACTCAATATCGAGAATAAATATATCATGTCTCCTAAAGACCTTTGTACCATAGGTTTTCTGGATAAATTATTAAAAGCCGGCGTTACTGTTCTCAAAATTGAAGGACGGGGACGTTCTGCTGAATATGTGAAAATGGTGACAACCTGCTACCACGAGGCAGTGGAGGCAATAGAAGAGCAAGATTATACTCTTGAAAAAATTGACAATTGGATGAATAAATTGCGCAGTGTATATAATCGCGATTTTTGGGATGGCTATTATCTGGGGCGCAAATTGGGAGAGTGGACAGAACGCTATGGCTCACAGGCAACCCGCGTTAAACAGCATGTTGGCAAAATTACCAACTATTTCGGGAAATTGGGAGTTGCTGAAATCTATATTGAAACCGGCAAACTTGCGGTTGGAGATTCTATTCTGATTATCGGCCCTACTACCGGAGTATATGAAGGGGAAATTTCTGAAATCAGAGTCGACCTGAAGCCTGTTGACGTTGCGGAAAAAGGAGTTTATTGCTCTATTTCTACTTCCACCACGGTAAGAAGAGGGGATAAACTTTACAAATGGGTTGAGGAAATTGAGGAGTTTTGAAATATCTGTTAACACTATTATTGCATTTTTAATTATATAATTATTTAATTTATAATTTTTTATGGCTCTCTTTGGGAAATCAAATATGGCTATTTTTGTTGTTCTGGGAGCTGTTGCTTTGTCTATTGCATTAGTCACTATTTTTTTCCCTGAACCTTATTATGAAAATGAAAAAGACTTAATTAATTATGCTCTCGAATCCGATCAATATGAACTTGCTGAGGAGACATATCTGGCGCTGATTAGAAAGGATTCTCTAAATCCGGATTATTACTATGGGCACATTTATTCTCATTTTCTGATACCGGAAAATAATCCATCCAAATACTCCGAAAGCGGTTCCCGCCGGGATGAATCAATCTTAAAATTTTATGAGCAAAAAAGTTTATCCGATGATGGTTTTCAGAAGGATATCGGATATTATGGATTGGGCATTTGTAATATTTATCTTAAAAATGATGACCTTGCCCGCTTTTATTTTAATAATATAACAGATAGAGACCTCAAATACCTAAATAACTCTTTGGGTAAAATATTTCTTCGGAATTGTCAATATGATTCTGCTGAAGTATTTTTACTAAGGGAAATTAATAATAACGGAAATCTTGAAGGAGCCTATTCAAATATTATGGAGCTCTATCTTAAAACAGGTCAGTATGACAAAATCGGGCAATTGCTGAATGATGGCAAAATAGGATATTTTAGTGATAATGACCTTATTGAATACTATTTTAAAACCGGAGATGTTGCCAATTACCTAAAACTTACTCTATCAGTGGGATTCCGTAATTTTGATCTCAAAAGTTTCATTGCTGCCTTTCTAATTATGCTGGTGTGGCTTTTTTATTTGAGAAAAATTGATCTCTTTCAACCTGAAAAATGGATATACCTCATCATTACCTTTTTACTGGGAATCATCTTTTCTTATGGAACTTTTATTTTCTCAGATATAAATAATTATAAAATAGGTTTTAGTCTGACCGGTGATGTTGGTCATGATTTACTTTATTGTTTTTTGGGAATAGGGTTAATTGAAGAGACGATGAAGCTAATTCCTTTTTTGATATTGCTTAAATTTTCAAAACAAGTCAATGAGCCCATTGACTACATTATTTACATTTCGGTCTCTGCACTAGGGTTTGCCTTTGCAGAAAATATTCTTTATTTTCATGGTTTTGGGCTTGATATTATTCACGGAAGAGCATTGATATCTGTTGTAGTTCACATGATTTGCTCATCCATCATTGGCTATGGATTATATTTCGGCTTTAATAATATTCGATTACCCCGATATTTACGTCTAATCGTATTTCTTTTGATAGCTTCTTTTCTTCACGGTTTTTATGATTTTTGGCTAATTAACGAAACAGTTAATGCTTTTTCCATTGTTTCTATTTTGCTTGTAATCTCCGGTCTGTCGGTTTGGAATTCCATGATAAACAATTGCTTGAATTTTTCAGTTCCAGAAAATCTGGAAGTTAAAAATATTGTTCTTCCTAAACTGAAAGATTACTTAATTTACGGATTATCAGGCATACTGATTTTTGAATATATGATTGTTTCCTTTTTATATGGGCCTCTGATTGGAAATCAAGGTCTGGCAAATACAGGATTATCCGGAGCTTATTTAATTATTTTTTTATCGAACAACCTAAGTTCTTTCAGAGTTAGAAAATATCAAAAACAGTTGATAAAATTTTACCGTGGAGAAAATGATGATTATCAAAGCATTGTAGGAGATTATTTTACCCTTCAGGGAATTGCTGCAATTAGATATGATATAATGCCCCTTACCGGTGAAATCGTTAAATGGAAAACCGTTGAAGAAGAGGAGTTTTGGTATTTGTTAAAACTGGATACGCCATTATCTTTTGAGAATGTATGCAATAGTCATGTTATGATTATGATTCAAAAGCAAGAAGATATGATTGAAAAAGGAGAAAAGACCATCGTTGGAGTATTTCTAATAAATAAAAAAATTGTTTTTGAAGATGATGAAATTACTAAAGATGAGTTGATTTTCTGCGGTTGGGCTATGGCCTATTAAGCTCTTTCTGAAATAATGACAAGAAAGCTTTGCAATATTTCTGCCCGATTTTCTTAAATCCATTCTTTTTTACAATTTTATTCTACTACTATTTCGTCGGCAAAAATCCAGCAGGGATTTCCAAACCCGCGATGCCATTCAGGACAGCGCTTTAATGATGTAGTCAGCACTTTTACATATCGAATCTCTTTTTTCGGAAATTGAATCTGATATTTTCTGATTTCGGATTTTCCGATAATATTACTTCCCTGTTGCTCTGATTCGCCTACTTTTTTCCACTCTACACCATCGCAAGAGACAAAAAATTCGACTTTCACAGGCAGAAAAATCCAAGATAAAGGAGCCTCAAGAAAATCAACGCTGATGCTTTTGACTTTTACTTTCTCCTGTAAATCAATTACGGCATCCATGTCGTTTCCTTCAAAGCCGAGCCAGTTATGCCGATAATCACTTCTGCCAAAGTTGCAGTCTGTAAGTGCGGAAGCTCCGGCCTTGTTGTATTTGGGAGAGCAGGCGCTATTCAGCACGACCGGTTTCCCGGAAGCCAGGTTGGGAGCAGTCCCTTTCTGAATGATGTTCAGTACATCGTTCAAAAACTGTTCCGGAGTATAGGCTTTACTCTCAGCCAAGGCCATAATGTTAAAATGATGACAATTGTCGACAAACCGATAGAGCCTTGCTACCATTGCTTTATTAGCTTTTAGCTTTCCCTTTTCGGTTATAAAGATTGATATCTCCGGAATCATATTGGAACAAGCGATGTCAAGCACGGCAAATTCAAGTGGCATCCGTGCCATGGAAAGCCTGTCGGACAATATCTTATCGTCAGATACTGCCACGGCAGCACTGTCAAAAAGTGCTTCATACTTTTTAATCAGCACCGGAGTTAAATAGCTCTCAAGAGCATCTGTCGGAAAGCCATAAATATCGAGTCTTTTCCCGGACTGTATTAAGGCTTGTTTCATAATATCAATATATTGCCGAATATAAGGTGCGGCAGCACCGTAATAGCCTGCAAGAAAATCATTTATAATCAAATTGGCATCCTGATAAGGATTCCACAATAGTTTGGCAATTAGGTAAGTTCGCAATTGATGAAATTCGGTTACCTCTTCCCCGCTGCCTTGTTCAAACATCATCCTGATGCCATGGTCGGCAAGGAATTGAAGATTTGGCTTGAGTACATGTAAGTTTGGAAAAGGATCAAGGTAGTTGCGAAACTGAACCACATAATCCCACATAAAAATATTATGGGTCAGGGCAGCCCAGTCTTCTACATCCTGACGGAATTCCGTTTCTCCCGGGTCTTCCGCAAAAGAACGGCTGCGGTTGCACTCTATTGAACACAGCATAATGTTAACATTGTCTGCCGGCACAATATTTTGGGGTGCCTTTCTCGAAAACTGATAGGCCAGGGTAGAAATAATCTTGTCGGGAAAGGCTGCAGCCACTTGGTTGATAAACCATACCAAGCTCCCCGAAGGAGTATTCCCGAATTTTTTATCCAGCGCCTTACAACTGTCGCAAGTACAGAAATTATAATTGTCATTATTGGACACCGACCAATATCGGGCTGCAGGATTTTGCTGAATCATCTTACTAAGATTGGTTATCAGCTCTTCTCTCATATCAGGATTGGAAAGACAAAGCTGACCGTCTTTTATCCTCTTGCCATTAATCTCCGAAAACCATTCCGGATGTGTCTCAAAATATTGTTCAGCAGGAATAAGAGTTTGGAAAGTGTGGACAAACATGCCCCATTCTCTTGCTATATCAGTACGATTGTGCAATTTATGCCAATCTGCATAAGAGCTGTTCTGAATAGGATAAAGATGCAAAGTCTCCCGATAGCTGAAAACGGGGTGTTGAATATCCTTAATTTGCGGAATGGAGACAATGGATATCTTCGGAATTACAAGGGCATCGGGGGCATACATCCGGCAACCGAGATGTTTTTCAAGAAATTCATAAACTCCATATAAAGTGCCCTTTCTCCCGCTTCCGGCAATAAGGAGCTTTTCTTTGTCGGTATAAATGATAAAGCCCTCATCCCGGGGAATTTCTTTCATCGGTAATAATTCCTTTAAACGGTTATTTTTCCCAATCACAATTTCATAATCGGAAGGAGTGGTCGAATCAGCGACAATATCAAGGGTTACATTAGTAATGGCAAACAGATAGCGCTGCAACTCTTTGGCTGCATAGAGCTCCATGGAATCCGCCTTTTCGCCGACCACAATTTGATAGGAAGAGAGCCCCTTATCGACAAGAACTACATTTTGACTTTTAAGAGAAAAAGTAAAAAAAAGAAGGCAAAGGAGCGTTAAAGAAATAGTAACTTTATTCTTCATCTGTAAATGGTATTAATCGGAAAACAAAAATAGGCAATTATCGGCACCGCTTATCCGGTGTCGAAAAAATGTCTTTCATTTTAAAAGCATTGGATGATACGGACTGCTAACTCAAAATTTGCACTGCAAAGCAAGAAAAGCCGAAACGCCCCTGAAAATCTATTATTTTTTAACTTTTTAATATAATATTTTTGGCTGAAAAAGGCTGATTTCTAAGGGAAAATCAAATCAAGACAAGGTAGTTTATTATTCAGTGAAAAGAGTAGTTTTATTCTCAAAAAAATTATATTTTTGCAATCATTATTTAAGAAGGGACATTAAAGGAAGATGTTCAAAAATTAATCATATAATAAACACAAAAACTATGGAAAATTTCAAAAATTACATTAACGGAGAGTGGGTTCCGGCAGTATCCGGGAAAACTTTTTTAAACTATAACCCTGCTAACTTAGAAGATATCATCGGTGAATTTGCTCTGTCGGATAAGGAAGATGTAAATAATGCAGTGGTAGCTGCCAGAAAAGCTTTTGAGAGCTGGCGTCTGATTCCTGCACCCAAAAGAGGTGATATGATGCGCAAAGTGGGCGATATTTTTAACCGTCGTAAAAAAGAGTTAGCCCAAATAATGACCCGCGAAATGGGAAAACCTACTTTTGAAACAGAAGGTGATGTTCAGGAAGCTATTGATACAGCCTATTATGCAGCTTCTGAAACCCGCCGTCTTTTTGGACATACTGTTCCCAGCGAGATGAATAATAAAATGAATCTTTCATTTAGAGTTCCTATCGGTGTGGTGGGTGTGATTACGGCTTGGAATTTTCCGATTGCAGTTCCGTCATGGAAAATATTACCTGCAATTGCTGCCGGTAATACCGTAGTTTTCAAACCTTCCAAAGATGCTCCACACTCAGGTGTTATCTTTGCCGAAATCATGGAAGAAGCCGGTTTCCCGAAAGGCGTATTTAATGTTCTGCTTGGAAAAGGCAGCATGGGAGACCATATCGTTCATCATCCGGATGTAAATGTAATAGGATTTACCGGTTCAACAGAAATTGGTACTGACATTGCTGAGGTTTGCGGTAAACTGAATAAAAAATGCTCTTTGGAAATGGGTGGCAAAAATGCACAAATTGTGATGGATGACGCCAATCTTGAACTGGCTCTTGAAGGAGCTCTCTGGGGAGCTTTCGGAACTACCGGACAACGTTGTACCGCCACTTCCCGCCTTATTGTTCATAAAGCCGTTTATGACAAATTTTTGGGAATGCTGAAAGAACGTGCTGAAAAACTGAAAATCGGACCGGGACTTGTACAAGGAACTGAAATGGGACCTGTGATTCATCTTAAATCTTTGGAAAACTGCGAACGCATAGTTAAAGTGGCTGTTAAAGAAGGTGGCAGACTTGTTACCGGAGGACATCGCGTTACTCAAAACAACCTTGATAAAGGATGTTTCTTTGAACCTACTATTATTGCAGATGTTGATGAAACGCACACTATTTTTAATGAAGAGGTTTTTGGACCGGTACTCTGTGTTGCCAAAGCCGACTCTTTCGAACACGCCCTGATGCTGATCAATCATAGCGAATATGGACTTTCAGGTTCTATCTATACGAAGGATGTGAACAACGCCTGGACCGCTGCCCGCGAAATTCAAACCGGTATTTGCTATATTAACGCCCCTACCATTGGAGCTGAAGCTCACATGCCTTTTGGCGGAGTTAAAGGAACCGGCAACGGACATCGCGAAGGCGGATGGACTGCTTTTGACATTTTTACCGAATGGAAAACAGTTTATTTCGACTATTCCGACAAATTGCAAAGAGCCCAGATCGACAATTACTAATGGTCTGCTATCAAACGAAAATAAATAGTATTAATTTATAAATTACATTTTTATGAACAATGCAAATTTTGAATTCAGAGAACCTAAGAATGAACCCATTCTTTCTTATGCTCCCGGGACACCCGAAAGAAAACTTTTACAAGAAGAGTTAGAAAGACAGTACAAAAAAACTGTTGAAATTCCACTTATCATTGGAGGGAAAGAGGTTAAGACCGGAAATTTGGGAAAAGTGGTAATGCCTACCGAACACGGACATGTGTTGGCTACTTATCACAAAGTGGGTGAAAAAGAGGTTAAAATGGCTATTGAAGCTGCCATGAAAGCAAAGAAACAATGGGAAAATACTCCCTGGATTGAACGTGCTTCTGTTATGATGAAAGCTGCAGAACTGCTGGCAAAGAAATATCGCTATCTTTTGAATGCCGCTACCATGCTCGGCCAAGGGAAAAATCCTTTCCAGGCTGAAATTGACAGTGCCTGTGAAGCAATTGACTTCCTCCGTTTCAATGCCTACTTTGCTTCCAAAATTTACTCACAACATCCTATGTCTGACAATACTACCATCAATCGTACGGAATACCGTCCTTTGGAAGGTTTTGTATATGCCATCTCTCCCTTTAACTTTACCGCTATCGCTTGCAACCTGAACATCTCTCCGGTGCTGATGGGAAATGTGACCATCTGGAAACCTGCTACCACCGCTATATTGTCCAACTATTACCTGATGAAGGTGTTTAAAGAAGCCGGCTTACCTGACGGCGTTATCAACTTCTTACCTGGTAGTGGCTCCGTTATCAGCGATACTGTTTTTGCATCAAAAGATTTTGCAGGAGTTCATTTTACCGGAAGTACTTCTACCTTTAACGCTTTCTGGAATACCATCGGAAAGAATGTCGGCAATTACAGAACCTATCCTAAGATCGTCGGAGAAACCGGCGGAAAAGATTTTATCTTTGCTCACCACTCTGCCGATCCTAAAGAATTGGCTGTTGCTATGGTTCGCGGCTCTTTCGAGTATCAGGGACAAAAATGCTCTGCCGCTTCCCGCGCTTATATCCCCAAATCTTTGTGGAGTAAAACGCTTAAGGAAATTAACGAAATGATGAAAACCGTTAAAATGGGCGATGTTCGCGATTTCACCAATTTTGTGAATGCTGTTATTGATGAGAAATCTTTTGACAATATTGCCAAATATATTGACAGAGCTAAAAAATCTCCAAATGCTGAAATCGTTTTGGGTGGAAAATATGACAAATCGGTAGGGTATTATATTGAGCCAACGATTATCGAAGCTAAGGTTCCTAACTATGAAACTTTGGAAATAGAGTTGTTCGGTCCTGTGATGACCGTGTATGTTTATGAAGATAAAAAATATACCGAAACATTGCACCTTTGCGACGAAACTTCTCCTTACGCATTAACCGGTTCTATCTTTGCCAATGACCGCACTGCCGTTATTGAGGCATTCGATATTCTGAGATATGCTGCCGGAAACTTCTATATCAACGACAAACCAACCGGTGCCGTTGTTGGAAATCAACCGTTTGGTGGAGCAAGAGCCTCCGGAACTAATGATAAAGCAGGTAGCTCACTGAATCTCTACAGATGGGTGAGCCCACGTTGCATCAAGGAAACTTTGTTGCCGCCAACAGACTATAGCTATCCGTTTCTTCAACCGGATAAGAAATAGTAAAAGGCTTTAATCGCTATTTAAAAGGTCGTCATCTAAATGGCGACCTTTTTTTATTGCTGTTTCTCAATTAAGTATTTCCAATACCTTACAGGCATGTCCTGCCGGTGTTTTCGGGGATTGGCTCTCTCTTTGATGGCAATGGCTTTAAAATAGGTTTTCCATAATTGCTGGAATAGACGTTCATCTTCCGCCATCGTCGCATCATCCAGGAAACCGGTGAGCAAAGGAATTCCTTTTTCGGTAACCGTTATTTGACGAACCTCTTTTAAATCATAATAGTACCCGTATTGACGTTGCATATCATAAATGAACCATTTCTGGTCGGCAAAACGATCGCGAAAATGATCAATGGCCAGCGGCAAGACATTATGAAGAGGTTCAAAAACTGCAAAATAGGTTCCATCTGCCGCTTTCTGAAAACGCAAGAACTGCATCACGCGCATGCGCTCATAGCGAACTTGTTTGTAAACTTTGGAGAGTTGTAACACATCCATATCGCCAAAATTCAGCTCGGTGGAAACGGGAGCATCGATGGCCTTGCGAAGATAACGAAACAGCAACTCATCCACATTGGGATAGCCGTCTGCAAGCCAGCAAGAGGAAACCATGGTCAGGGCGGCATGCGACAGTTTTTTCTCTAAACTCCTCCACACCCGCGCAGCTTTACTGCTATCTGTCACAATCGTGATCAATTCATCTTCAAAAAGAGTTAAACACTCCTGCTCGTCCGAGAGTTTGTCAGGAAAAGTCTTCAGATAGTATGCCTCAAAAAGAGAGGTAAGAAGCCCTTCAAAGGTCTTGTCGTATTGAAAGATGATCATGATTACTCAAAGGGGATTTGCAACTGGTCAATATTCCCTTTTTTCTTTCCTGCAGGCGCTTTTAACAACAGTTTCACCCGCTCGGGTTTCAACTCCTGAACCGTCCGTATGGGCAATTCGCGGCAAGTGATGAAATATTGGGCTTTCTTCATCACCACCCCAATCTTCTTCAACTGAAAGGAAGTGAGCGCTCCGTAGCATCGGGAAGCCACAATCAATTTAGCCGACTTGACCCCAATTCCGGGTACCCGCAACAGCATTTCATAGTCAGCCCTGTTGACATCCAAAGGGAAAAACTCCGGATGCCGCAGTGCCCACGATAATTTGGGATCCACTTCCAAATCCAAATCGGGATAGGTGTCATTTACAATTTCATCCACTTTAAACTGATAAAACCGCAAGAGCCAATCAGCCTGATACAATCTGTTTTCGCGCACCAAGGGCGGCTGTTTAAGTGCCGGCAATCGGCTGTCATAAGTGTTGACAGCAACATAGCCCGAATAATAGACTCTTCGCATGGAAGGTCGCTTGTAAAGGGCAGAGGAGAGAAATAAAATATCCCGGTCCGTTTCTGCCGAGGCTCCCACAATCATTTGGGTGCTTTGTCCTGCCGGAGCAAACCGCGGAGCAAAGCGGAATTTCTTGCGCTCCTCTCCACTCTCCAACACTCCCTGATGAATGAACTTCATGGGCTGGAAGATGGCTTCAAAACTCTTCTCCGGAGCCAGCAATTTCAGACTTGTTTCGTTGGGGATTTCAATATTGACACTCAGACGGTCGGCATACAGGCCCGCCTCTGTTACCAATTCCCTGCTTGCCCCGGGAATGCTTTTTAAATGGATATAGCCGTTAAACCGTTCTGCCCGCAAATCCTTAGCCACCCGCACCAGGCGCTCCATCGTATAGTCGGGATTGACAACTACTCCCGAACTGAGAAACAATCCTTCGATATAGTTGCGCCGGTAAAACTCAAGCGTCAGGTTTACCAGCTCCGAAACAGAAAAAGTAGCTCTGGGTATATCATTGCTGCGACGATTGATACAATAGGCACAGTCGTAAATACATTGATTGGTCAGCATAACCTTCAAAAGAGAAATACAACGTCCATCCTCGGCAAAACTATGGCAAATACCCACACCGCCCACGGTATTTCCAAGTCCTCCCTCCCGATTTCGGCGCACGGTCCCGCTTGAAGAACAAGAGACATCATATTTTGCCGACTCAGCCAGCACTTTCAATTTTCCAAGAACCTGCTCGTTCATAAAACCACCATTAAAAACTCCTCTTTTCTGCAAAACTCAATAGTGCAAAAATACACTTTTCACCCATAAAATAGATGCTCCCAAGTGCTATTCCTTCCGAAAAATATTTCCGAAAATAGTACCCCATACACCTCCGGCAAAAGAGCATTCGAATGGCAGTTTTTAGATGTTTATTTGTCTTGAAATAAGGTTACTTTTTTATTCTATAATTTTTTGGTTTTGATGTAAAGCTATTTTAGGACGAGACACGGGGAACATCTTAAAGTATGAAATGCGGGCTTTTTGCGGGATAATTGCGGGGTATTTGCGGTCAATGCGGGCTTTTTGCGGGGAATTGTATGCAATGCACGCTTTTTGCACGCTATTCTAATTCATAATAGTTGCCAACACTTGCCCCAACCGAATTTGGCTAAGTCTAGTTCCTTACGAATTATAATTTCCCCTTCGCCAAGAAAAAGGGTAATTTAATTTTCTGTTTAGAAGTATCCACCCCACCAACCCCATATTGTGATATAAATTACAGGTATCTATTTTTGCGAAAAAAATAAAGATGGGAAATAAACAAAGTATGA
>Ga0116170_10002380_pt1 | contig 18180 bp, 15 predicted proteins | sample AD_JPNHW1_MetaG_FD_89797 | JGI IMG/M metagenome (GOLD analysis project Ga0116170, IMG submission 89797) | Active sludge microbial communities of municipal wastewater-treating anaerobic digesters from Japan - AD_JPNHW1_MetaG | ecosystem: Engineered > Bioreactor > Anaerobic > Digestate | place...
CAACAGGTGATCAGGATCGATATAGAAAAGCTCGACACTCTTTTAGACCTTGTCGGCGAGATGGTCATCGCGGAAGCCATGGCGGCCAATAGCCCTGAATTAAAAGGATTGCAGCTTGAAAAATTTGAAAAATCCATGACGCACCTCAATAAGATAACCCGCGATATTCAGGAAATAGCGCTGGCTATGCGAATGATACCTATCGCCTCCACTTTCAACAAGATGGAGCGGCTCGTGCGCGATCTTTCGTACAAGGCGAACAAAAAGGTAACCCTTGAAATAATAGGCGAAGAGACCGAAGTGGATAAAACCATAATCGAACAGATCTCCGATCCCCTGGTGCATATAATACGAAATTCCGTCGATCACGGCCTCGAAAACACTGAAGATCGTATAAAACTCGGAAAAGACGAAACGGGTTACATAAAACTCGAGGCCAAACATTCCGCCGGCGAAGTGTGGATAACAATCGAAGACGACGGGCGCGGACTTTCGCGTGAAAAAATAATTAAAAAAGCCGTCGAGAAAGGCATGATCACGGGCGACGGAGCGGGCCTTAAAGACGAAGACGTATGGAAATTCATATTCGAACCCGGATTTTCCACGGCCGAAACCGTCTCGAATATTTCAGGCCGCGGCGTCGGAATGGATGTCGTAAAGAAAAACATAGACAAACTCCGCGGAAAAATTGATATCAGGACCAAAGCCGGAGTGGGAACAATGGTCATATTAAGAATTCCTCTGACGCTCGCCATAATAGACGGCATGGTCATAAATGTAGGCGGTTCTCAATATACGATCCCGATAAGCTCCATAAGACAATCATTTAAAGCCAAAGACGATCAGATAACGCATACGCCCGACGGCCTCGAAATCGTCAAAATCCGGGGAGAGCTGCTTCCCGTAATCCGGCTGCACGAACTTTATAACATAAAGCCTCTCTATGAAAAACTGACGGACGGCCTGCTCATAATCGTCGAAAACAACGATAACAAGTGCTGCCTTTTCGTCGATGAACTTATCGGCCAGCAGCAGATTGTCATAAAAGGACTTTCAAGTTATCTGGGCCACGTCAGGGGAGTTTCGGGATGCGCCATACTCGGAAGCGGCGATATAAGTTTGATTCTGGATATCGGCGATCTCATAAATTCGGTCGAAAAGGTAAATTCATACATATGATCTCAAAAATTTCAATTTATAAAAAACCGTAAACATTATTTGAATATAAATTTTTTTAATACATCGGAGGTATCAACATGAGCATCAAAGAAAGAGAAAAGATCAGCAAGGACCTTTTAGATGATGATTTCGACGAAGAAGACGAGAATACCCAGGAGGACAAATATTTAACGTTCATACTCGGAAACGAAGAATATGGCATCGAAATACTCCACGTCACTGAAATCATTGGAATTCAATACATCACGCCGGTCCCCGATATGCCGGTGTACGTAAAAGGCGTAATAAACCTGCGCGGAAAAGTTATCCCGGTAATGGACGTACGCATACGCTTCTCGATGCCGGAAAAAGAATATAACGACAGGACCTGCATAATCGTCATAAACGTCAACGATCAATCGGTAGGGCTTATAGTCGACCAGGTTTCCGAAGTTCTCGATATACCTAAAACCAATGTCGAACCGCCGCCGAGGGTCCACAAGGGCGAAGGCAGCAAGTTCATTCAGGGCATGGGAAAAGTCGGCGAAAAAGTAAAAATAATTTTAAACGCCGATAAATTATTGCAGGGCGAAGATTTGGAAGCGGTTCAGAATAATATAGCCGTGGAAAACTAATGCTTATAAACTCCACAATAATATCACGTCGGGTAACTAACATGAATGCCTGAATTTTAACCGATATTTTCTTTTAAGGGAGTGACATTATGAAAATTACAATGAAATCAAAAATAATATTAATGGGGATATTTGCCGCGCTTACTCCGATTCTAATAATGCTGGCTTTGATAAATTATGAAAAAAATCATATCAAGGAATATATCAAAGAAGAAACCAGCTCGCTCATGATGGCCGATCTTCAGAATATCGTAAAAAATGTGCACTCTCTTTTAGAAACACAGAACGATCTTTTAACCGAATTCGTCGCGGCGAACCTTAAAGTCACCGGCGATACTATTAAAAAAGCTGGAGGAATATCGGTATCCAAGGAAAACATCAAGTGGACGGCGGTCAATCAACTCACAAAAGAAACGGTTGAAACCGAAATTCCGAAATTATTGATCGGCGGTACCTGGCTCGACCAAACGGGAGCCTGGCTTGGCCAGAATTACGAATCGGAAAAACCGTCGCCCATCGTTGACGACGTGGTCAAACTTGTCGGAGGCACCTGCACGATATTTCAAAAAATGAACGAAAAAGGCGATATGTTAAGGATCGCCACAACCGTTATAGGCGCCGATAAAAAACGCGCGATCGGAACTTATATTCCCGCCATAAACCCTGACGGAAAAGCCAATCCCATAATCTCGGACATTCTTTCCGGAAAAGAATATCGCGGAAGGGCTTTCGTCGTGGATTCATGGTATGTGACATCTTACGCTCCGTTAAAAAATAATTCCGGCGATATTTTAGGAATGTATTTCGTCGGCATAAAACAGGAAAGCGTTCCAACCGTTAGAAAAGAAATAATGAAAATAAAAGTCGGAAAAACCGGCTATGTATATATTCTTGGCGGAACCGGCGCTCAAAAAGGAAAATACATAATTTCCAAGGACGGATTGCGCGACGGCGAAAATCTCTGGGAAGCCAAAGACAACGACGGCAGGCTTTTCATTCAAAACATGGTGGATAATACCATTTCTAAAAAAGACCAAATACATATAGAACATTATAACTGGAAAAACACGGGCGAAAAAGAATCCAAAAATAAAACCGCCGCATGTATTTATTTTGAACCATGGGACTGGGTCATAGGCGCGGGGACATACAACGATGAATTCATGGCTACCGTCGATAACGTAACCGACATAGTAAACGAACTTTCACAAAATTCAATAAAAATAGGTCTAATTGCCTTTATTATATCGCTTATTTCAGCTATCGTTATCAGCGGCGGAATTTACCGCAATATCATGGAACTTTCCGCGGAATCCAGGGCGATCACACTCAGCATATCCGAAGGCGATCTTTCAAAGCGCGGAAACGTCGATGCTTTAAATTTTGAATTCAAGCCCATAATTTCAGGTATAAACGATATGATGGAAGCCTTCATCAAGCCGATGAAACTAAGTTCCGATTACATTCATAAAATCTCTCAGGGTAATATGCCTCCAAGGATCACCGATGAATACAAAGGCGAATTCAACGACGTCAAAAATAACCTTAACGAATGCATAGATTCGATCAACCGCCTCATAACCGATGCGAAAATACTTTCGACCGCCGCTACTGCCGGCGATCTATCGACGCGGGCCGATGAAACAAAACATCGAGGCGATTTTCAAAAAGTCGTACACGGCATGAACGAGACCGTCATAGCCTTCGTAACGCCTATCAATGAAATTATACACAGTCTCGAAGATCTCAGCAACGGAAAAATCGATAATAGCATTACTTCAGACTATAACGGCGAATTCAACAAACTGAAAGACAGCCTGAACAAATGCATCTTAAACATCAATTTTCTCATGATGGATACTGAAACGCTCTTGCGCGCGGCTCACGATGGCGAACTTTCAAAACGCGCCGACGCCTCTACGCATTTCGGCGAGTATAAAAAACTGGTGGAAGGCATCAACCAGATGATCGACAACATTTTAATGCCGGTCAACGAAGCGAGGGGCTGCCTGGAAAAAATGGCGAAAGGCAATCTCGATACCTCCATCACTGGCGATTACAAAGGCGATCATGCAATTTTGAAAAACGCGATGAACCAGACGATCGACTCCATGAACGATTTATTGAACCAGGTCCTTATGGCGGTGGACCAGGTAAATACCGGAGCAAAACAGGTATCCGACGCAAGTCAATCGCTTTCCCAGGGCGCTACCGAATCAGCCAGCTCGCTCGAAGAGATCAGCTCTTCAGTGCAGCAGATAAATTCAAGCGCAAAACAGAATGCCGAAAACGCCTCTCAGGCAGACCTGCTCGCTAAGGAAACGTGCCATACCGCGGAAGGCGGATACGCTCAGGTGACCGAAATGACCGCTGCTATGAACGAAATCAACGAAGCGTCCGCCAGCGTTTCAAAGATAATTAAATCGATAGACGAAATAGCCTTCCAGACGAATCTTCTGGCTTTAAACGCCGCGGTCGAAGCCGCAAGAGCCGGAAAACACGGAAAAGGCTTCACCGTCGTCGCCGAAGAAGTGCGCAATTTAGCTCAAAGAAGCGCGAAGGCCGCTAAAGAAACCGCCGAAATGATCGAAAATTCGATAAAAAAGGCGAACGCGGGAACTAAAATAGCCGGCTCGACCTCGAAGGCGCTTGAAGAAATAGTAAAACGCATTACGAAGGTCACCGATATCGTCGGTGAAATAGCTTCCTCGTCAAAAGAGCAGACGCACGGAATCATGCAGGTAAATCAGGGACTCGGCCAGGTGGACCAGGTGACGCAGCAAAACACGGCTACCGCAGAAGAATCGGCGGCGGCAAGCGAGGAGCTCTCAAGTCAGGCGGCCGAGCTCAAGGCGCTTCTGGAAAAATTCACTCTTAAAGGCGGAAAAACCGAAGTGGTGAACGCGTATTTAAAGAGCGAACGCCATGACGCCCAGAAAGCGTCGGCGACCAAGCCCAGACAGATAGCGCAGAATCCTCATATAATAAATAAAAATAAAAAATCATCCACGGAATTCCATTCCAATAAAAAAATAAACCCGGAAGATATAATATCGTTAGACGATAAAGAATTTGGAAAATTTTAATATAATTTTTCAGAAGAAAGGAAAATTTTATGGATCCTATCGAAACGGCAAAATATGAAAATCAATATATGAAAGAACTCTCTGAAATCATCGAAGTGTGTGATAAACTTGAAGTTTCACGTTCGCGGTATAAAAAACTTTTCGAAAAGCAAAATATCGATATCGCAAAAGCCGCCGCGGAAAACTCTAAAAAAAATGGCGGTGAAAACGCGCATATTATCACGGAAATTAAAAACGCCATGTCCCAGCGAAATTCAGTAATGACAATACTCAACAATATACCCGATATCGCATGGCTTACAGACGAACATGACAAACTCCTGGCGGTTAATAACCTCTTCGCCGAATCATTCGGCGTAAAACCGGAGGAACTCATAAACGCCACCTGTTCAGACCTTTGGCCCGAAGATATTTCGGCAAGATTTAAACAGGAAGACGGCGAAATAATGCAGGTCGGCAAACAGAAAACCGTTATAAATCAATTTTCGGACAAAGATAGCTCGAAAATATGGATAGAATTCATTAAAACGCCAATATATGGCGAAGACGGCGCCCCGCAGGGGATCGTCGGAATAGCCCGCGATGTAACCGAATATCAAAAGCTGACTGCGGAGCTCGGGCGCGAGGTCGATAAAAAAACGGCGGAACTCGTCGATATAAACAGGCTTTTACGCGAAGAAATAAGCGACAGGATGCTCATAGCGGCCGAACTCGAGAAAGCCATGGACGCGGCCGAAAATTCAAGCAAAAAAAAGAGCGAATTTTTAAACGAGATCAATTTCGAAATGCGCTCGTCGATGAATAATATAGTAGGTTTTACCGAACTTTTAAAAACGGCGGCCGGCGAAGAAGGCCGCGAATATATAAAAACGATAGAACGTTCGATCGAATGCCTTATGAAAACCATGAACCGCATACTCGAAGACGCTTCCAAAATTGAACACGGAAAGGTCGAGTTCTCCGGCGAAAAGATCCCCGAATTAAAAACGGCTAAAAGTAACAACGAAGTAGAAATCCTCGCCGTCGAGGATGATCCAACCTGTAGAAGGCTTATATCCACTTTAGTTTCAAAAAAAGGCTGGAATATAAGCGCGGCCTCTAACGGCCGCGAAGCGATCGCTAGCGTCGAAAGCAAGCATTACGACATCATCCTGATGGACCTGCAGATGCCTGAAATAAATGGTTTTGAAACGACAAAAGCCATAAGAGAGATAGAGCGGAAAACCGGGAAGCACTCGCTTATCATCGCGATAACCGCTTTCGACACTCACGACAGCAAACAGAGATGTTTCGACTCCGGCCTGGACGGATATTTGCCCAAACCTTTTTCGCCGAAGGACTTTTATGAAAAGATCGAAATGTATTTGAATGAATGCGATCTTCATGGCACAAACGATGATAAACGGAATTAACCTCTCCGACGAGGAATTCAATTTAATACGCGAACTCGTATATGACCGCTTCGGAATAAGCCTTGGCGATCATAAGCGCACTCTCATCATTGAAAGACTTCAAAAAATGCTCAGAACGGGCGGTTTCACTACATTCAAAGACTATTACGACCACGTAACGAACGAACCCACCGGCCAGGCGCTTCTGGGCTTCATTGACAGAGTTTCGACGCATCACACCTTTTTTTCCGGGAAAACGATCACTTCGAATTTTTAAAATCAAATATCCTCCCGGAAATAATCGATAAAATGAAAAAAAGGGGAAAGATCGATCTCAGAATCTGGTGCGCCGGGTGTTCTTCAGGTGAAGAGCCTTATTCGGTGGCGATGGTGATATCGAATTTCTTCGAGGAAAATAAAATATCCGGCGAATTCGGGGTACTCGCGACAGATATTTCCGTCACATCCATTGAAAAAGCCGGCGAGGGCGTTTATCAGGCGGCGCAACTGGCGCACGTTCCACCCCAGATGCGCCATAAATATTTTACGATGGCCGGAGACGAAAACGTTATAGTGAAAGCTAATCTGAAAAAAAACGTGCTTTTCAGAAGGTTGAATCTTATGCGGGACATTTATCCGTTCAAAGGACTTTTCAACATAATTTTCTGCAGAAACGTCATGATCTACTTCGATGGCCCCACGAGAAAAACTCTCATTGAAAAATATCACAGGTATACCGAAGCGGAAGGATATCTTTTTATAGGACATTCCGAATCGATAGACAGGTCTTCACAAATTTACAAATACATAAAACCAGCGGTTTATCAAAAAATATAATGGAAGGTGCCGCCATCACCAGCAAAATAAAAGTTTTGATAGTCGACGATTCGGCGCTCGTACGCGAAATACTCGCGCGGGGACTTGCCATGGACCCCGGAATCGAGGTCGTCGGAACCGCGGCCGACCCCTATGCGGCGCGCGATAAAATAGTGTTTTTAAAACCGGACGTTCTCACTCTCGACATTGAAATGCCAAAAATGGACGGCGTCGAATTTTTAAAAAAGCTTATGCCGCAATATCCCCTTCCGGTAGTGGTTGTAAGCGCGCTTACAAAAAAAGGCGCGGCCATTACGCTGGAAGCGCTCGAAGCCGGAGCGGTTGAAATCGTAACCAAGCCATCAACTGACATCTCAAGGAATTTGAACGCCATGCTCGCGGACCTGCGCGAAAAAGTTAAATTGGCCGCGGCAACTAATGTTTCAGCCTGGAAAAAAAATAAAAAGATCGAAACGGGCGAACTTAAAATAAACAAAAAAGCGCTCGCGGAATCTACCGATAAGGTCATCGCCATCGGCGCCTCGACCGGCGGAACGGAAGCCATAAGAAAGATACTAAAGGCTTTCCCGGCCACCATGCCGGGCGTCGTTATCGTTCAGCATATGCCAGCCGGGTTCACAAGCCATTTCGCCGCAAGCCTTAACGATACGTGTCAGATGGAAGTGCGCGAAGCCGAAAACGGCGACAGGATAATGCCTGGAAGAGTTCTGATAGCGCGGGGCGATATACACCTCGAAGTCCACCGCTCAGGCGGCGTTTATATCGTACGCCTTGAAGATGGCGAAAAAGTATGCGGCCACAGGCCTTCGGTTGAAGTATTGTTCAATTCCATAGCGAAATTCGTAGGGTCCAACGCGATAGGCGTCATGCTTACCGGAATGGGAAGCGACGGCGCCGCGGGCATGCTCGAAATGAGAAAAGCCGGAGCGCGCACCATGGCTCAAGACGAAGCAACCTCGATCGTTTTCGGAATGCCGAAAGTAGCGTTTGAAAAAGGTGGAGCCGAAAGACTGGTGGCGTTAGGCGATATACCGGCGGCAATAATAGATTTGCTTGAAGTTTCGGCATGAAAATTGCTTTTCAAATTTGTTATAAAATATTTATCTTCAGGGACGCGTTAACATTATACGGCAGCCTGCATTTTATATTTTTATAAACTATTTATAAGCTCATATTTTACAATAAAGAAAAGGAATATTTTATGGGATTGGTTATAATAGGAATAGGCGGCATAGGAGTATCGAACGCGATGGACGACGTTTTAAAGACGCTCGCGCTCGGTTCATGCGTCGGAGTTATGGTATATTCGCCCAAGCTTCGAGTCGCCGGTCTTATTCACATCGCCCTTCCCGAATCTAAGATAAACCAGCAGCTGGCGCAGGAAAAGCCATGTTACTTCGCCGACACGGGAATACTGTTTCTGATGAACGAGCTTTCAAAATTCGGATTGCTCCTATACAGCGACCTGGTTATAAAGATCGCCGGCGGTTCAAATATAATGGACCCGGAACAACGCTTCGATATAGGCACCAGAAACGTGCTCGCCGTTAAAAAGAACCTGTGGCGTTATAAACTCGGACCGATAGCGGAAGACGTCGGCGGAAACAAGAGCAGGACAGTAAAACTGGCCGTTGAAACCGGTAAAATAGTACTTTCATCACCGAGCATAGGGGAGTGGGAATTATGAGCGCAAACGAAAACCTTTCGGCGCCGGCAAGATCGAAAGAAGATATCAAAAACATTCTCGTTGTGGACGATTCCGGCATGGCGCGGATGATAATCAAGCAATGTCTTGAAATAGCCGGGTTTCGCGGGAAAAAATTCACCGAGGCGGCGAACGGCGCGGACGCGCTTGAAAAACTGGCGTCCGAAAAAGCCGAACTTATCGTGACGGACCTTAATATGCCGGTAATGGAAGGCACGGCGCTACTTTCAAGAATCAAGTCCAGCGATGAATTCAAGGATATTCTTGTGATAGTTATCACAAGCACCAGTAACCCGGCGAAAGAAAACGACCTCAAAAGAAGCGGGGCATTCGCCGTAATAAATAAACCTGTTTCGCCGGCCAGTATTCACGCCGCTTTCATTTCATTCAAATAAAATCCGGGAGGCGAATAAATTGGCTATCATATTAGAAGACGCATTAAAAAATTCGGTAATCGCAACCATTGAAGAAATGAGTTTCGTCGCGCTCATAGATAAGAACGCCGGCGAAATTTCCGCCGATTTTTTCAGTGAGAGCCTCCAGTCCATGCTTTCGGTACAAAAATCATCTTTAAAGGAATACGATGTTTTCATTCTGACCATATCGCGAAAACTTCTCAGAGAGATAGCTTATAATGTTTTCGGCCTGGATTCGGAAGATCTGGTGAACGATGAAATGGAAACGGACGCGAGATCGGAAATGTTAAACACGATAGCGGGAAGATTCATGCGCGAAATAACGCCGGCCGACCAGTTTTATGAACTCGGGCTTCCCATCGCCGGAAAATACGGCATCGACAAGGAAAAGGACAGAACATTAAACTGCGCCTTCGAATCGGAAAGCGGAGAAACCATTGTTATTTCTTTCATATATAACCTTTAAACCCGGGCTTTAAATATTTGTTTTTTTAACAAGACAAAATCGCACCTTTAAGTACACTTTTAAAAACCAGTGGACTTATCGGTTCGTTTCCAACCGGAACGTATCCCGGATACATCATCCTAATAGCAAAAGGCGGCTTTCTATATGAAGCCGCCTCTTTTTTCATCTTTTTTTCCGCCCCCGTTCAAGCCCGGGCGGCGTTAAAAACAAATAAAGTTCCGCTTAAAACAGCGGTTTTATCATCAACTTACGAATTCCCGCCTTATCCTGCTTCGAATTGCGCGCACGTCATAACCTATGGCATATATTTCTTTTTGAATATTCTCGACCGCTTCGCGAATTCCCTCATACTTGGAACCCAATTCGAATATCCAGCTAATTTCCTTATACTCGGCAGGATTTTCATGTATTTCGGCTATAACGGCTTTTAAAAATGCCCGGGCGCTTGGCGGGCCGGAGGACGACTGCTTCTTCTGTTCCTCCCGCGTCGGCGCCGACGCCTGTCCGGCTTCATGCTGCCCGGAAGTTTTCGCGCGTGATGACTGCCGTGAACCTTTCGGTCCCATGTCGAATTTTTTCAATTCGTCGAGAAGGCCTTTGAAATTTTCGATCTGCTTTCCGAGTTCTTTTATATCATCGTTCATAACCGGACCTCCGCTGATTATTTTCTTTTCAAACGATAATACTTGATTTCAATTTAAATATCAATCGATATTTCCATTAACGATAAAGATTTTTACTCCGATAAAGATTAATGTGAAAAAGTATTTTTTTGTTTTCATCATAATTATATTTTTGGCGATCTCCAGCGGATGCAAACCCGGAGGAGGCGGATCCGTTGGCGGGTCCTCGGAAGTGATCTACGGCGGGCTTCAGCCTAATTTCCAGGAGCTCATCATTGACGAAACATCCATCAAGGTGACCAAAATCACCGATAAAAGCTGCAATATTTACTGGAAAACCAACGTGCCGGCCACATCGTGCGTCGAATACGGCCAGTCCGTAACCTATGATAAAACGACGGCTGAAAATAAAAATTATGTCCTTGAGCATAACGTTGAAATGTATAGTCTTATACCTCACACAAGATTTTACTTCAGGGTAATTTCGTCCGACGTATATCAGCACCTCGCGCAATCGAAAGGCGAGATATTTTTTGACACATACGATCAAAACTTCCCGCCGACGGCCGTAACGCTAAATACACCGACGGACATAACCACTAACTCGATGAGCGTGACATGGACGCAGTCTTACGACGACGACTTTTTAAAATATGAGCTTTACCGTGATACGACCTCGGCCGTATCCTTCATGTCAAAAAAAGTCGCGACCGTCACGAGCAAGATGCTGACCAAATTCGACGACTCAAAGCTAAACCCGAACACGACCTATTATTATGTCCTCTACGCTTTCGACACCGCGGAACTTTCGACGATATCAAATATCGTCGCGGGAACTACCGAGATACAATATAACACCATCTCAAAGATCAATTTCAGCGAACCGTCATATAAAACAACGGATTCGATGACATTGACCTGGAATAAATGCACGGACTCCGATTTCGCGTCATACCGCGTTTACCGGGGATCGAAAACCGGCGTCGACACGCTTGCGACCCTCGAGGTCGAATATACGAACGCCGACTCCACGAGCGTCGAAATCAAAGGCCTGGCGGAAAACACGACTTATTATTTCAGGCTTTACGTTTTAAATAAAGGCAAAGTATTCACTGCGTCGGACGAAGCGTCATTTAGGACATATAAAAATGGCGAGAATTGGAAAAGCATAAGCGGCATATATTACGGAAACGACATAAAAGTATGCAAAAACAAAGCTTATATTTCAGCTTATAACTTTTTATATATAATCAACCTTTCAGATTACAGCGTAAGGTCTATAGATATGCCCGGCCAGAACGACAGGATGAGAAAGAGCCTTGACGAGAGCGCTATCTATATCGTCAACAGGACCAACAAGGAACTCATAGTTTTCGACACCGTTTATGACAGCGTCAAAAACCGTTTCCCGGCTGGAAACAGCCCGACCGACGTCGCCGTTTCATCGGCAGGCGATTATTATTACATACCCGACCTTCACGAAGGCCAGCTTAATAAATACAGACTTTCCGACGGCGGTTTCGTCATGTCGAAATACTTCGGGCCATTTTTGACCGCTGCCGTCGCCGGACGCAACAGCAGCGATGTCTTCGTGGCCAAAATGCAGGCTTACTCCACGAACGAAGTGCTCGTGCTAAATCCCGATACGCTCGCGGTTAAAAATTCGATCTTTGTCGGCACCGACCCCGTTTATCTTTATATGGACGTAGGCGGCCTCAATGTCTATTGCGCCGGTTATCAAAGCAAGAGCGTAACGCGCATCAATTCGATCACCGGCATTTTCACCGATTCATTCGAAGTCGGCATCCAGCCTCACAGCATAGTTCAGATGCAAAGCGGCGCATACACATTCATCGCCAACTTCGGCGGCGCGAACATATCTATGTTCTCCAACAGCCAGAACCGCGTCATAGAGACGTTCGCCGATGGAAAGACGCCCCGGGCGATAGAATTAAGCCCCTCAAACCGCGAGCTTTTCGTCGTCGATTATGAAGAGCACGTCGTCAACATCTACGCTTTAAGAAAATAACAAACAGTTCCGGCCATCGAAAATATGTTCAAAAAAGCCTGTTTTTCAAATTTTTCCAGCAAAAACTTGGCGCTTGACTTTAATTCGGGTATAAGGTAAAATATCTTCAAATTTTATTTAATTTGAGGATTTTTTTATGAACATAAACAAACTTTTATGCGGTTATTTTCCGGTTCAGTTCGAACTTGTCTTACTTTTAACTGTTTTCTTATTTCTGACCGCCGCTCTCCTTCCGCCCCCGGTTTATTCACAGGCACAGGCGACCGTCGATGAATATTTCAAACTGGGCGTCGAATATGTTCAATCGGCAAAATTCGACGAAGCCGAAAAAATGTTCAAAAAAGTCATAGAGCTCGATCTTGGCCATGTGGACGCTCATGTAAACCTCGGCAACATCTACATGCTCAGAAGTAACTTTCAGGCCGCCATGGATGAATTCACGAAAGTTATAAATATCGCGCCTAATAATGACGCCGCTTATTCCAATATAGGCCTTATATATATGAAAGGCGGCGCCTTCAGCAAGGCTATTGAAATGTTTCAAAAGGCCGCCGAAATCAATCCCGGATCGCTCAACGCTCATTATAATATAGCCAACTGTTACCTTCTTTTCAATTCACCTCAAAACGCTGAAAATTCAATAAAGAAAGCGCTCGCTATAAAACCGGACGATATAGAATCAAAGATCGTCCTCGGAAAAATATATTCCTCCGCTAAAAAATTCGACGAGGCGAAAAAAATATTCGATGAGATAATAGCCGCCGATGCGTCCAATTTAGACGCATTTAATGAATTAGGCCTTATACATCTTGAAAAAAAGGAAAACGAAAAAGCTCTCGCATGTTTTGAAAAAGTCAAAACGAATAAAAACCTTGAAAAAGCGTCCAAAGCTTTTTATAATATGGCTATATGCCTGGAGCGCCTGAAAAAAGACGCGGAAGCCCGCGAAGCTTATACCGAATCCATAAAACGCAACCCTAATTACGCGGCCGTAAGAAATGACTATGGCTCATTTTTATTCAACGGCGGCAAATTAGAGGAAGCTCAGTTTCAATTCAAGGAAGCCATAACGATCGATCCTAAATATTCCAACGCGGCCGTAAATCTAGCCAAAACGTATTACATACAGAAGCGTTACGAAGAGGCTCAGCAGGTTTTAACCGTGTTTCTCACTAAAAAACCTAAAGATCCAATTATTTACGATCAGCTCGGTCTCGTTTATTACGCAAAAAAAGAATTCGACAAGGCCAAAACGGCTTTCGATCTGGCCATTGAAAATGATCCGACCCTCGCTTCCGCGCATTACAACCTCGGCGTTCTATACGACGAAGTCAAAAGATACGACAACGCCCTTTCCGAATACAAGCTCGCTCTTCTCTTCGATAAAACGCATATACTTGCCATGAATAATCTCGGTTATCTTTATTTGAACCTGAGAAAATTCGACGAAGCCATAGACATCTTAAAAAAAGCCATAGAGATAAATCAAAAATTTACGTGGGCGCATTATAACCTGGCTCTCGCGTATTATAATTCCGGCAAAAAAGACGAAGCGTTGACGCAACTGAACTGCGTGCTCGAATTTGAGGACGAGGGTTCCCCGTTATCGGACGCGGCGAAAAAAGCTAAAAGCTCTATCAAATCACAAAAACGGTAGGCGACATGGACGAAAATACCAAAAATCAACAGGTTAAGGCCCTATTAAAAAAACTATCGGACAAAGATCCGGACGCGCGGCAGGAAGGGTTGAAAGAAGCTCTTAACCTGCCGGACATCAGGGTGCTGGAATCAGTAAAAGTCCTTTTGAACGATAGCAATCCGGCGGTACGCTATTACGCGAAAAAAACCTTCGGATCGCTTTCAGCCCAGATCGCATCCAGAACCATGGTCGAAGCAGAGGAAAAAAAGGCGGCTGACGATGAAAAAGAAGCGGCGGCGCAAAAAACGCAGGGCTCGGATTTTCTATCCAGGGAAGCACGCGATCGAATAAAAAATATCCAGTCCATTCCCGATTCGGCCGACGCCGTGAGGGCCGGACTTCTTATCGATGAACTAAAAACCACCGGCGATAAATACATAATCGCCACGATAATAAAAAAACTCGGAAAGATCGGCGGCAAAGACATCGTATCTAATATAATCCCTTATCTTTCACACGAGGACCCTCGCGTAATAGCCAACGCCATCGAAGCCCTCGACGAACTCGGCGACGAGGAAGGCGTAATGGCGACATTAAAGCTCTTGTCGCATGAAGACAACCGCGTCAAAGGAAATATCACTAAAATATTATATAAGTATCTTGAAAAAGACAGGGCGTCAAAATCGCTCATTCTCGACAAGCTTTCAAACATGCTCGATTCGAAGGAGCCATGGACGCAGGATTCCGCTATATACGCATTAAGCGCCATAGGCAACGATCGCGCGCTTGAAATACTCACCGGTTTTAAAGGTCACGCGGAAGGAGCGATAAGAAATAAAATATCGGACACGATATTAAAGCTCAAAAAAAAGCTCGACCCGAATTTTGAAGAACGCGAAAGAAACGCCAAATGGGCCAGCGAAAGCGTTATCAACGGCATAGATTCAAGCATAAAAACCAATCAAAGGCTTATCAAGCCGCAACAGGTCGAGTCCATAAACGAAAATATCGCAAAATTTAAAGATCTCATCTGGCGGCCTGACGCAAAACCCCAACAAAACGCCATCAGGGTAGCGGCAGCCAGCGTTATTATTTTAACGGGACTTTTTATGGCGACCGTTTTTTTTAACGTTTTATATATCCTCGCTATCGGGCAGGGCGTTAAAACCTCTTCCTTACAAACAATTCAAGCCTCAGATGCGACCGGCGAAAGCCGCGGTGAAAAAGCCGTTATCGGCCTTATCGCTGCTGAAAAATTCGATGAAGCGCTTTCGCTCGTGAAATCGGCTAAATCCGGAACCGTATATAATTCCGCCGAAATGGCTATGATCGATTTAATACATTCAAAAAAAGTTGAATCGCTCGTTTCAAAAAATCAGAGCGACGAAGCGTTAAAAACGCTGGCGGAATGGCAGAATTATAATTCATCGGCTACGCTCGCGTGTATTTTAAAAGGGCAGCTGGAATTGAAATATCTCGGCAAAGTTTCAGAGGCTCGAGCATCATTCGGCGTGGCCGCTGTTTTAGAGCCGGAAAACTTCGACGCCAGATCCGGTCTCGCCGATTGTTCTTATTACGAAAAGCAATACGTCGAAAGCCTCAGGCTTTATACCGAAGCCGCTAAATTTTCAAGGAACGCCGAGCAGAAACATCAAGCCCTCTTCGGCACGGCGAATTCGAAAGCGGCTAAGGGCGATTACCCTGGCGCCGAGGCGAGCTATAAAGAATGCCTCGATATCAAAATCGATTATTTTCCCAGCCGTCTCGGACTTTCTAAAGTATACCGGCTCATGAAAAAATATGACCGCGCGAAAGCCGAAATAGAAAAGGTAATGGCGGCCGATTCAGTTCTTCCGATAGCCAACTTCGAACTCGCCGGAATATTGGATGAAACCGGAGCAAGCGGCGAGGCGCTGAAATATTATAAGGCCGCCGCGGACGCGGAACCAGCCAGCACTATTTACAGAACCGCTTATATAAACGCTCTTTTCAAGCTTCAGGTGTATCAGGGACTTGACGATCTGATAAAAGCCGAGATCGCGGCTGGAAATAAAAACCGGGACCTTTACGAAAAGCTGGGAATTTCTCAATACGCGTTGAACCATTCAATCGACGCGAAAGACACGTTTGAAAAGGCGAAAGCGGCTTTCGGAGAAAATGATGTCACATGTTATTATCTTGGACTTTTGAACGAAGAAAAAGAAAGCTTCGACGACGCTATAGACGAATACAAAAAGGCGTTAAACGCCAATCCCAAGCATCTTCCGTCTTACCTTAATCTTTCAAATATCTATCTCAACATAAAAAGGGACTATAACCAGACTGAAATAATAACGGAACTCGGCATAACCAACTGCGGCAACCACCCCGGACTCTTATACAATAAGGCGCTCTCGTTCTACTTTCAAAAAAATCCGGCGCAGGCGCTTATTTTTTTAAAGGCCGCGATGAATTCAGACAATAGCTTCATAGCGAACGAAGCGAAAAAACTGGAAACGGAAATAAGATCTAAAATGAGCGGGCCTCAAGTTACGACGGACACACCGAAAAAAACGGCTCCGGTTAAACAGCTTCCGCCTAAAAAATAAAAAATTCACGGAGGATATATATGGCTAAAAATAAATACCCAGAAAAATTCACCGAAGCGGATTTCGAAACGATGGGCTGGCACGACAACTACATTCACTCCATAAGTTTCAGCCCCGAAAACTATTCGTTTTCGATCGATATAGATTATATCCACCAGTGGATAATGGACGATGGCAACAATAATTTCAAATTCGCGATTTCACCCGCGAAACTAACTTTCAACAATATCTCAAATCTTAAGCTCGACATCGATTTTTCAGGATGCCTTCCCGAAATATCAATAGACAGGATCGAAATGAATAACGAACGCCCCACGGCCAATAAAAAACTCTCGGAATACGACTTTCTTATAGTTTTGAACTGGCCTGAAAAAGGCGGGAAACTATCATTTTCAGCTACGGGCTTTACCCAGAATTCCCTGGCGCCCGCCGCGTTCTACGAAGAACAGAAAATCCCCGCCGAAGAGCGCGCCAAGCTTTTTAAAAAATAAATAATTTTTATAGAACTTAAATTTCATATTTCGAGTATAATCACTTGAAGTTTTTAAAATCTATGAAAGTGGTGATCTTGTATGGATATAATAAACAACTTAAAAAGATCCAGATTATCAAACGTCATTTTACTTCTCATTGCATTGTCTTTTCTGGCTGTTAGTACCGTCCCGATCTTTGCGGGCGGAATAGGTGATACGCTCAGTTCTATCAGCCAGGGTCAGGTTTCATCAGCGTCAGGCGTTCCAAAAGGCGGTTTAGTCACATGCAGTTTATTAAATGTAAGATCGGGACCCGGCACCGATTATTCAATAATCGGCGGCGTCACCAGAGACTGCGCCGTATCGATAATAAGCGAAGAAAACGGCTGGTGGAAGATCAACTATAACGGCGGAATCGGATATGTCTGCGGCCAGTATATCAACACTTCTACCGCCACGGTTTCAGAAACTGAAAAATCTGAAAACTTTACCGGAACGGTAAATGTAAATTCAAGCCTTAATATAAGAACAGCTCCCTGGGGCGATGTCATAGGAAGCTTTTCAAACGGCGACCGGGTAGAAGTTGTAGGAAAATCCGGAAACTGGTATAAGATCAAGCACAACGGCGGTTTCGCCTATGTTTATGCCGATTACATCAATCGCGGAGGGGCCGCTTCGACGGCGGCGAATTCCGAAAACGACAATACCGCCACGACCCAGGCGTCAGGCAACACTCAACAGAAAATAGTCAAGTGCGCGGAAAGCTATATAGGCTCTACTAAATTCCGCGGCCCTGAAGTCGATTACGGCAACCTCGCATGCGCGCAGTTCGTTTCCACCGCGCTTAAGGATGCCGGCGTAGTCAGCCAGGTCCGCCTCGGAGTTTCAGGCGTAGTAGCGGATCTTAAAGGCAGGGGATGGAAAGAAGTTTCCGTTCCGCCGTTCAAAGCCGGCGACGTAATCACATGGAAAACTTATGACGCTGACGGCGACGGCGTCAAAGACAGCGATTCCCATATCGGAATCATAGGAGACGACGGTCAGGCCATTTCAAACTCGTCGTCATTAAAAATGCCCAGAAAACATGATATTTATTACCAGCCGATATCCCGCGTGCTAAGGCTGTCATAAAAC